>Ga0209406_1000008_pt1 | contig 295029 bp, 253 predicted proteins | sample COGITO_mtgs_1204_FD_184808 | JGI IMG/M metagenome (GOLD analysis project Ga0209406, IMG submission 184808) | Pelagic marine microbial communities from North Sea - COGITO_mtgs_120426 (SPAdes) (version 2) | ecosystem: Environmental > Aquatic > Marine > Epipelagic ... | reverse complement strand
CAACAATTGTATATGCGTATTGTTGATATATGGCATATATGTTTTAGGGTTTAAAACTACTATTTTTTAGCATATTGTCCAAAGGACTTTCGATATTTTTATTGTTAATATGAATCGTTTTGGTGTAGATTTCTGTAGTTTTCGGAGAGTTATGCCCTAGCATATTCTGTAAGTACCTTAAATTCACATTGTTCTCTATGCAATGTGTAGCAAACGAATGTCGCAAGGTGTGTACGGTTGACCAGGGATTTGAATTTGTTTCTGCTACTGCTTTTCTAAAAATAGCGCGTACACTTGCAGTGCTGTATTTTCCTCCTGTTTGTCCTTCAAACAACCAGTATGATGGTTTTTCTTTTTTAAAATAGTTGCGTAATAGCAGGACTAAATGATTTGATAAAATAGTTTTGCGATCTTTTTTTCCTTTACTATCCTTTACAAACAAGTATCCTTCTTTAGAATGAACATCTATAATTCTCAAATTTAAGACCTCAGAAATTCGAAGTCCAGCACTATAGATAGTCCATAAAATAGCTTTGTGCTTAATATTTTTAGGATGCTGTATAATTTTTAAAACTTCTTCTTTACTTAATACATTTGGTATGCTTACCGCCTTTTTTGGGCGTTGTATTTCATAATATTCTCTCGGTAGTTTTAAAACGTGTTCATAATACGCTTTAATAGCGTTTATAAGTTGATTTTGGTAACTCTCTCCAATTTTATTTTTTGTAATTAATTCATAAACAAAACCTTCTATTTCCTCTTTGGTTATTAGGTTAATATCTTTATTAGAAAATTTGGTTAAAAAAATGCTAAACATATTCTTGTAGGTTCGCACACTCGAGTCACTATACTTCTTTAAAACCAACGCTTTTTCCAATCTAAAAAGCTGATCGATTGCATATTGGTTAAGCGGTCTTTTTTCAATAGGGGTGGGCGTTATATTGTTTACTATTTTATAGTTTTTACCAAAAAGGTTTTTTATTAATGCCACGTTTTCTTGTGTATAGATAATAGACCATAATTTTTGATTAGGATGCCAAAAAGTGGTATTAATTTTCTTAAAAATAGTACGTAGTTCCTTTAGTTCATAAGGGATATAAATTTTAATGCGTTTTGCATTCTTTAAAGGCTGATAAATAATAGGTATCTTATGCATAGTGGTACTATTAATGTCTCAAATATAAAAGAAAATAGTATCGTTATGAAGTTGATTTAAATATAAACGTATACTAACCGTTAATAACGTATCGTGTAGAAAGACATATAAAACGTACCTTTGTTATGTATATGAAATGTAAAATATGTAGTAACTTAGTAAAAGGTCGAAGCGATAAGAAATTTTGTTCGCAGCGTTGTAAAAATTATTATCATATTAATTTACGAAAAGTAACGGCTATTGCTGTCAAAGATATCGATATCATTTTACACAGAAATCGATCGATATTGTTAGAGGTTTTAGGGAAAAATTTGTTACAAAAAAAAGTACCTAGAATACTGCTAGAAAAAAAGAAATTTAACTTTAAGTACAATACACATTGGCATATTAATAGCAAGAATAAAACCTTTTTTTGGGTATATGATTTTGGTTGGATGTCTTTCTCGGATGATGAAATATTGCTTGTTAGAAAAAGAACGATGTCATAACCTGAAAATCCATTTTTACTTTATTTAAAAATTAAATAGTTGCAATCAGTTTTTTTAGTCTTTAGGGTTCAATAAAAAAGATATGGGTTGTCTTCAGGTTGTCAAATAAATAATTTGTAGATGCTTTAAAAGATAAATATCTTCTGCTTAGAGCATTTAAATTGGTCTCATACTCGCATCAATAGAAGTGTGTCTTTTAAAGCACCTATTTTATGAAAGCAAGCCATTCATTCTATGCGTTAGAACCTTACTTCAATAAAATGTTCTTCAGTTTTTTCTTTAAAAGGTTTGTAAAGTATAAGAAGCAGCAACCTCGGCTATACAGAGCACTAAATAAAGTTAGGTCTTTTTTATTGTTGTATTCACGTTTAACAAATTTTTATAAATTCTCTCAAAGCATCACTTAATGCGAGCTTATTTTCAATATGAGGCATGTGTCCGTTCTCAAAAACAACGAAAGCAGAGTTCGTTTTTTCAGCCTCGTCTAAAGAAGTTTCAAAATCTAAAACAGGATCTTTCTTACCAATAATTAATAATTTCTTAAAACTATTGTCAGTTAAAACGTGGTTTCTGTTTGCACGCAATTGCATGCCTTCTTGCGCAGCAATATACCCTTGCATGGGTGTTTGTAAAGCTTCAAGAATGGCTAATTCCATTTCTTCTTTAAAGATGGTTTTGCTCTTTGGGCCAAACAAATTGGCAAAAGACATACGTACCATATTTCTAAAGTTATTAGTAATCATTTTGTTGGCACGCAATCGCAATGCTTTGCGCTCTGCAGTATCTTCATTAGAGGTAGCGTTCATTAAACACAATCCTTTTACTTTCTGCGGATGTTTCTCTGCAAAAGCTAAGGCAATATAACCACCCAAAGAATGCCCAACTAAAATACATTTTCGAATTTTTAACTCTTTTAAAACCGCTGCAATGGTTTCTGCAAATAACTCCATGGTATGCATATAGCCTATACAGTCTGTTTTTCCATGCCCTAACAACTCAATAGTAACTACTCTGTTTCTTTTAGAAATCTCGGGTACAACGTTTTTCCACATAGTAGTATTCTCTAAAAACCCATGAATTAAAACAACAGCAGTTCCTGTTCCTTGATCAGAAAAAGAAATATTTGCATTTTTAAAAGTTAATGATTTTTGCATCACACAAAAATATGTATATTTCCGGCACGAAGACAAGAATTACAATGAACAAAACAAAAGAAATTTGGATTGCCGGTTTTGCACTATTTTCACTCTTTTTTGGAGCAGGAAATTTAATTTTACCGCCAACTTTAGGAGTAAAAGCGGGTGCAGATTGGTGGATTGTAGTTTTAGGATTCATTATTACGGGAATTACCATTCCTGTTTTAGCAATTTTTGCACATGCAAAATTACAAGGAACGTTGTATGATTTCGGGAAGAAAGTTTCTCCTGCTTTTAGCACGCTATTTTGTTTCTTAATTTATAGTATTGCCATAGCCATTCCGTCTCCAAGAACAGCTGCAGTAACGCATGAAATGGCAATTCAGCCATTTTTTGATACGCCGCCAATTCTAACAAGTATTGTTTATTTTCTATTAGTATTTCTGTTCGCGGTAAATAGATCTAGAATTATTAGTCTAATAGGTACCTTTTTAACACCTATAATTGTGCTTATCTTATTGGTGATTATTGGTCTTTCTTTCTTTGCTTCTCCGGCTATTTTAGGAACATCTGGTTTTGAAAATCCATTTATAGACGGTATTTTAGAAGGGTATCAAACTTTTGATGCCATTGCCGGTGTGGTTGTAGGGGCTGTAATTATTATTTCTTTAGACTATAGCAATCATACTACCTTTAAAGCAAAAAGAACCTTAATTCGAAAAGCAGGTTTTATAGCAGGTACTGGTTTGCTATTCATCTATGGGGGTTTAATTTTAGCAGGTGCTTTGTATGCATCAACATTTGCAGAAAATGCATCTAGAACCGAAGTTTTGGCAGGTTTAAGTACACAAACCTTGGGCAATTTCGGAACTACTTTTTTAAGTATTTTGGTTGCGTTGGCATGTTTTACCACTGCGGTTGGTATTGTAACAGGAACTGCAGATTATATAAAAGGTGTTTTTAATAATTCTAAAAAAGTATATATTATTACTGCTGCAATAGCTTCTATCATTGGAATTATTGTGGGTAGTTATCAAGTAGATTTTATAATTACATTAGCAGTGCCCGCACTTATGTTTTTATACCCAATAACTATTATTCTTATTGTATTAAATACGCTGCCAGAAAAATATGCATCTAAATTGGTGTTTAGAGGCGTAGTTTTAGTAACTTTTATTTTTAGTATTACAGATTTTCTTGGGTTTATTATTCCTAGAGAAAATTTAACTGGAATTAAAAGTAGTATTCCTTTTGCAGAAAATAGTTTAGGTTGGGTGTTGCCTGCTTTGTTGATTTTTGTGGTACTAAATCTAGTTCAGAAGAAAGAACATTAGTAAATTCAATTTTATCGCAATTTTTAAAATATTAATAAATGTACTATTTTATCTTATAAAATATAAATAGGTTATTTTTGTACTCTAACTTGAAAGAAAAACAGTGTTAAATTACTATTTATATTCGCATACAACTTCCAAAGAATGGGTAACTTTTGTGCATGGTGCAGGAGGTAGCAGTTCTATTTGGTTTAAACAAGTACGCGATTTTAGAAAACATTTTAACGTGCTAATTTTAGATTTACGAGGCCATGGAAATAGCAAAATAAAACTAAAAGACACTTTTAAGGCCAAGTATACCTTCGATTCTATTACTTTAGATATTGTAGAGGTTATAGATGCGCTCAAGATAGAAAAATCACACTTTATTGGTATTTCTTTAGGTACAATTCTAATTAGAAATCTAGCTGAAAAAAGACCAGAATTGGTAAAGAGTATGATTATGGGTGGTGCTATCATAAAAATGAACTTTCGTTCTCAAGTGCTAATGAAAGTTGGTAATATCTTTAAGTCGGTGGTTCCTTACATGCTACTTTATAAGCTCTTTGCATTTATTATTATGCCAAAGAAAAACCACAAGAAATCTAGATTGTTATTTGTAAACGAAGCAAAGAAACTATACCAAAAAGAATTTATCCGTTGGTTTAAATTAACATCAGAAATCAACCCATTATTAAGGTTTTTTAGAACAAAAGACATTCAAATTCCTACTTTATATGTAATGGGCGCAGAAGATCATTTGTTTTTACCTTCCATAAAAAACATTGTTTCAAAACATCTTACGGCTTCACTTTTTGTAATAGACAATTGTGGCCATGTTGTAAATGTAGAACAACCAGAAAGGTTTAACAAGCACACCATAGGTTTTATAAATTCTTTGGCATAAAAAAAAGCGAGTTTTTCAACCCGCTTTGTCTTATGCATGTATCGTTTAACCTTGCATAATATCTTCAATCTCATCTGCTTCAATAGGTATATTTCCCATTAAATTAAACGGGATTCCTTTTTCTTGAATGACAACATCATCTTCTAAACGAATACCAAAACCTTCTTTAGGAATATAAATTCCAGGCTCTACAGTAAATACATTATTTGCCTGCATTGGTTCATGTAGCAACCCGTAATCATGGGTATCTAAACCAATGTGGTGTGAAGTTCCGTGCATAAAGTATTGCTTATATGCGGGCCAGTTTTTATCTTCATTTTGAATATCTGCTTTGTCTAGTAAGCCTAGTTTTAGTAATTCTGAAGTCATAATTTTACCTACTTCTACGTGGTATTCTTTCCATAGAGTTCCAGGAAGCAACATGTTTGTAGCTTCTTTTTTAACACGATTTACAGCATTATAAACTGCTTTTTGTCTGTCAGAAAATTTTCCAGAAACAGGAATTGTTCTTGTTAAATCTGATGCGTAATTTGCGTATTCAGCAGCAACATCTAATAAAATTAGATCTCCATTTTTACATTGCCTATTGTTTTCTATATAATGTAAAACATTTGCGTTGTTTCCTGCAGCAATAATTGGTGTATATGCAAACCCTTTAGAACGATTTCTAATAAATTCATGCAACAATTCAGCCTCAATTTCATATTCCCAAACACCTGGTTTTGTAAAATTTAAAAGTCTACGAAATCCTTTTTCTGTAATATCACAAGCTTGTTGCATTAAAGCCAATTCAATGGGGTTTTTTACAGCGCGTAATCTTTGTAAAATAGGATTGCTTTTTGCTACAGAATGTGCAGGATATTTTGCTAATAACCATTTTGTAAAACGATCTTCACGCGTTTCAGTTTCTACATTTGCTCTATAGTGTTCATTGGTATTTATATAAAAAGTATCTGCGTAAGAAGTCATTTCAAACAGTACTTTTTCTAGATCTTGTAACCAATATATTGTTGCAACACCAGAGGTATCAGTTGTTGCTTTTTTTGTTAATTTTTCACCTTCCCAAACAGCAATATGTGCATTGGTTTCTGTAACAAACAAAACTTCTCTTAAATTTTCATTTGGACAATCAGGAAACAACATTAATACACTTGCCTCTTGATCTACACCACTTAAATAAAAGAGATCTCTTTGTTGTTCAAATGGCATTGTACTATCTGCACTTATTGGATAGACATCATTTGAGTTGAAAACAGCTAAACTATTTGGCTTCATTTGTGAAGCAAAGTTTTTACGGTTTTTTATAAATAACTGTGGATCTATTTTATCGTATTTCATACAAGTAAATTTATATTCAAATACAAAGGTAGCAATAATAAAAAAACCCTCTCTGCTTTTAAAAACAGAAAAGGGTTGAAGTATAAAATTAAAGAAGTAACTTATGTTTTAATAACGCTTCTTTTTAGGCGGATTAGATCTTCCTCTTCCAGAAGGTTCAGAGGGTTTGTTTCCTTTAAAATGAGGTTTGCTTTTTGGTTTGTTTCCTTGAGAAGCTCCTCCTTTATTCTTTTTACCAAAAGAACCTTTACTTTGTGATGCTGCTCTTTTTGGAGGATCTGTGTCTGTTGGTTCAAAACCTGCTACAATAGTAGAAGCTAATTTCTCATTTAGTAATTTTTCTATTTCACTTTGGTATTCACTCTCTTCACTACATACTAAAGAAATTGCTTCTCCAGCAGCTCCTGCTCTTCCTGTTCTACCAATTCTATGCACATAATCTTCTGGTACATTTGGCAATTCAAAATTAACAACATACGGTAATAAAGGAATGTCTAAACCACGCGCTGCAATATCTGTAGCAACTAAAATTTTAATAGAATTATCTTTAAAGTTTTTTAATGCTTTTGTTCTTGCACCTTGACTTTTATTTCCATGAATAGCGGCTGCAGAAATGCCTGCTTTCACCAACTTTTCAGTTAATTTATTGGCACCGTGTTTTGTCCTTGTAAAGATTAAAACCTGATTCCAGTTTCCGTCTTTTATTAACTTTATGGTAAACTCTGTTTTTTTGCTTTTATCAACCTTATAAACCTTGTGAGTTACTTTTTTTGCTGTTGAATTTTGCGGAGCCGTTTCTACAGAAACAGGATTTCTTAAAATACCAGAGGCTAACTTTTTAATATCATTAGAAAAAGTTGCAGAGAACATCAAGTTTTGACGCTCAGCAGGCATATAGCTTATAATTTTGTTAATGTCTCTAACAAAACCCATGTCTAACATTCTATCTGCTTCATCTAAAATTAAAACTTCAATTCTTTTAAATGAAAGCGCTTTTCTATCATGTAAATCTAGCAATCTACCCGGTGTTGCTACTAAAACGTCTACACCACTTCTTAAGGTTGCAATTTGTGGTTTTGCGTTTACACCACCAAAAACTACTGCAGATTTAATATCTACATATTTACTATATTCTCTTACGTTGTCTTGTACTTGTGCAGCCAATTCCCTTGTTGGTGTTAGTACTAAAACACGTAAAGGCCTGTATTTTGGGTGCCTTGTTGCTACTAAATGCTGTAAAACAGGCAAAGTAAAGCCAGCTGTTTTTCCTGTTCCTGTTTGTGCAGAAGCTAAAATGTCTTTTCCTGCTAATATATGTGGAATTGCTTTTTCTTGAATTGGTGATGGTTTGGTATATCCTTTCTCTTCAACTGCTTTTACCAACGGTGGAGATAAACCTAAATCTTTAAATGTCATAAATAATATTTACGAAAGCAACTTTATGTAGTTGTTTCAACCCACAAAGATACATTCTTTAAAGTTGGAGAAAAATATTTACGAGAACTCAATTTTATGTTAATAATTTTGATATTGAAATTACAAGTGGTAATTTCAATTTTTTAAATTAAACCTTAGCTCTTATGAAATCTTTTTTCACACTTTTAATGCTTTGTTTTTCATTCGTATTAACCGCACAAACACCAACAAACTCAGATATTATACAAAACTCCCTTGAGAAGAAGCATCAAATGATGAAATCTTCACTAGTAAAAAATGTGGCATTTACCAACATTGGGCCAACAGTAATGAGTGGTCGTGTGGCAGATGTTGCTGTAAATCCTAGTAATACAACAGAATTCTATGTAGGATATGCATCTGGAGGTTTGTGGTATACAAACAACAACGGAACAACTTTTACACCTGTTTTAGACAATTCTCCAACGCAAAATATTGGTGATATTGCAGTAGATTGGTCTTCTGGAACCATTTGGGTAGGTACGGGCGAAAAAAACTCATCTCGCTCTAGTTATGCCGGAATTGGAATGTTAAAGTCTACAGATAATGGGAAAACTTGGATAAATGTTGGCCTACTAGATTCGCACCATGTTAGTAGAATTTTAATTAACCCTAACAATACAGATGAGGTTATTGTAGGCGTCATTGGTCATTTATACTCTTCAAACTTAGAAAGAGGAATATTTAAAACAATAAATGGTGGAGAAACATGGACAAAGACCCTATTTATAAACGAAAATACAGGAGTTATTGATGTTGCAGTTGCGCCAGAAAACTTTAATATTATGTATGCTGCTTCTTGGGAAAGAGAGCGTAAAGCATGGAATTTTGATGGGGATGGATATAGTTCGAGTATTTACAAAAGTATAGATGCAGGAAACTCTTGGACTAAGATTGCAGATAAAAGCGGATTTCCAACAGGAGACGGTGTCGGTAGAATTGGATTGGCTGTTTTTAATGAAAACACTGTGTATGCCTTGCATGATAGCCAGTTTAGAAGGCCAAAAGATGAAGATAAAAAGGCTTCAGATGAGCTTTCTAAAGAAGATTTTAAAACAATGTCTTCTGCAGATTTTTTAAAATTAACTGATAAAAAACTAAACATATTTTTAAAAGATAACGGTTTTCAAGAAAAATATAGAGCAGAAAATGTAAAGCAAATGGTACGTGTTGGTTCTTTAAAACCAATAGACTTGGCAAAGTATTTAGAAGATGCAAATGCGATGTTATTTGACACCCAGGTAATAGGTGCAGAAGTTTTTAAAACAACAAATGGCGGTATTTCTTGGAAGAAAACACATGATAATTTTCTAGATGGTGTATACAGTTCTTATGGCTATTATTTTGGTGAAATTAGAGTAGACCTGCAAGATGAAAGTGGAATATACGTTTTAGGTGTTCCAATTATAAAGTCTAAAGATGGCGGAAAAACATTTAGTTCAATTAGTAAAGAAAATGTGCATTCAGATCATCAAGCATTATGGATAAATCCTACAAAATCGGGTCATATTTTAAACGGGAATGATGGGGGTTTAAACATGTCTTATGATGATGGTAAAAACTGGACGAAGTTAAACGACCCTGCAGTTGGGCAATTTTATTCGGTGTATGCAGACAATCAGAAAAATTATAAAGTATATGGTGGTTTGCAAGACAATGGTGTTTGGGTTGCAGACAATAATTCAAAAATTAACAAGGGTTGGAAACAATCTGGTAAAAATCCGTACGAATCTATTATGGGCGGAGACGGCATGCAAGTGCAGGTAGATGATAGAAACCCTGATATTGTTTACACCGGGTATCAGTTTGGAAATTACTACAGAATTAATCGAGCAGCAGGCACGCAAAAATACATTCAACCAAAACATGTGTTAGGTGACAACCCGTATCGTTTTAATTGGCAAACACCCATTCATTTATCAAAACACAACCAAGATATTTTATATTTAGGAGGAAATAAATTGCACAGATCATTGAATAAAGGAGACGATTGGGAAACAATTTCTGAAGATTTAACCACCGGTGGAAAAAAAGGAAATGTGGCTTATGGAACCTTGACCTCAATATCTGAAAGTCCATTTAAATTTGGATTAATTTATACAGGATCAGATGACGGAAACATCCATATAACTAAAAATGGCGGAGGTAGCTGGGTGGGCATTTCTAACAATTTACCTCAAAACTTATGGGTGTCTCGGGTAATTGCTTCAAAATTTAAAAAAGAGCGTGTATACGCGACTTTAAATGGGTATCGTTTTGACGATTTTACAGCCTATATATATGTTTCTGATGATTACGGGCAAACATGGAAAAATATTGGGAATTCACTTCCTGTAGCTGCAGTAAATGTAATTAGAGAAGATTCTGAAAACGAAAACATATTATATGTAGGTACAGATAATGGTTTGTATGTTTCTTTAAATGGCGGAGGTTCTTGGGAAGCATTTAGTAATAATTTACCAAATGTTGCAGTACATGATTTGGTAATACAACCAACAGCAAAGCATTTAATTGTAGGAACGCACGGTAGAAGTTTATACAAAGCAAACGTTGCTGCACTTCAAAAAATGAATGCTGCTGTGTTAGAAAAAGCTATGCATGTGTTTGCAATTGAAAATGTTAGAAAAAGTAAAAATTGGGGTCGTTCTTGGAGTCAATGGAGAACGGCAAATACGCCAGAAGTAAACATTCCTTTCTACTCAAATTCAAGTAAAAAAATAACGATAGCTATCTATTCGGGAGCTATAAAAGTGAATTCAATTTCTGTTGCTGCAGATAAAGGATTTAATGAAGTTGCTTTTGATGTTTCTTTTTCTAAAAAAGGGAAAAAAGCTTTTGAAAAATTAAACAAAAACGGTGAATTAAAGGAAGCTAAAAATGGTGTTTTCTATTTATTAAAAGGAGTATACACTGTAAAAATTGAAAGCTCTAAAAACACTTTTGAGATCAAATAAAATAAAGCAATAGACCTCAAAGGTTTCTAAAATTCATGAGGGCTTAAAAATTAGAAACAAAAAATACGTGATACGTTTTAGCCCTTATTTCTAGTAATTACCTCAATGTAATAACAAACATAAGCGGTTTTTCAGCATTTGTTTAGCTTAAGTGAAAAAGGAAGCTATTTAAAATTGTTCTAAATTTTAACGAAAACGTTATAAATTCTTTGCAACCAAAATTCTTTAGGCGTATTTTTGTACTCAAAATTTTAATTAATTATACAATGAGTGGATTTTTTAAATCTTCAATTGGAAGAAAAGTAGCAATGGCGCTTTCGGCGTTTTTCTTAATGTTCTTTCTACTTCAACATTTAGCAATAAATATTTTATCAGTTTTAAGCCCAGACACTTTTAATGAAGTATCTCATTTTATGGGTACAAATCCTTTAGTTCAGTTTGCATTGCAGCCTGTATTAATTTTTGCGGTTGTATTTCATTTTGTAATGGGTTTCATTTTAGAGATAAGAAACTCTAAAGCAAGAAAAGTATCGTATGCAAAAAATAATGGCGCTGCAAATTCATCTTGGATGAGTAGAAATATGATTTGGAGTGGGATTACAATTCTAGCTTTTATCCTTTTACACTTTATTGACTTTTGGTTTCCAGAAATAAATACAAAATTCATACAAGGAGATTGGTCTGGTACAATGGAAGGTATAGAGGGTTTCCGTTACCACGAAGAATTGGTTCATAAATTTACAAACCCATTAAGAGTAGGTGCTTATGCCTTTTGCTTTGTGCTTTTAGGATTGCACTTAGCACATGGTTTTACTTCAGCATTTCAATCTATGGGAGGTACTGCAGGAAGAAAGAAAACACTACAAAATATTGGTAAAGCATATGCTATTATAATTCCAGCAGGTTTTATTTTTATTGCTCTTTATCATCACTTAAACCATTAATCGTAAACAATTATGGCTTTAGATTCAAAAATACCAAAAGGTCCCATTAAAGATAAATGGACAGATTATAAAAATCATATCAATCTTGTAAATCCTGCAAATAAACGTCATATCGATGTGATTGTTGTTGGTACAGGTTTAGCAGGTGGTTCTGCCTCTGCAACATTAGCAGAATTAGGTTATAACGTAAAAGCATTTGCTTACCAAGATTCTCCAAGAAGAGCGCATTCAATTGCAGCACAAGGAGGAATTAATGCAGCAAAAAATTACCAAGGAGATGGAGATTCTACTTATAGATTGTTTTATGACACTGTAAAAGGAGGAGATTACCGTTCTCGTGAGGCAAACGTATATAGGTTGGCAGAGGTTTCTGCAAATATCATCGATCAATGTGTGGCACAAGGAGTTCCTTTTGCACGTGATTATGGTGGGTTGTTAGACAACCGTTCTTTTGGAGGAGTTTTAGTTTCTAGAACTTTCTATGCAAAAGGGCAAACAGGACAACAATTATTATTAGGAGCTTATTCTGCAATGAACAGACAAATTGCTCGTGGAAAGATTGAAATGTTCAATCGTCATGAAATGTTAGATGTTGTTGTTGTAGACGGAAAAGCAAGAGGAATTATAGCAAGAAATTTAGTTACGGGAGAAATTGAAAGACATTCTGCACATGCAGTTGTTATTGCTTCTGGTGGTTACGGAAATGTATATTTCTTATCTACCAATGCAATGGGTTCTAATGTAACCGCAGGTTGGAAAGTGCATAAAAAAGGAGCGTATTTTGCAAATCCTTGTTACACACAAATTCATCCAACATGTATTCCTAGATCTGGAGATTATCAATCGAAGTTAACGTTAATGTCAGAGTCATTGAGAAATGACGGTAGAATCTGGGTTCCAAAGAATTTAGACGATGTGAAGGCAATTAGAGAAGGAAGTAAAAAACCAACAGAATTAACGGAAGATCAAAGAGATTATTATTTAGAAAGACGTTATCCAGCATTTGGGAACCTAGTGCCTCGTGATGTTGCATCTAGAGCAGCAAAAGAGCGTTGTGATGCAGGTTATGGAGTAAATGCAACTGGTGAAGCAGTATACTTAGATTTTGCCGCATCTTTTGAACGTTACGGAAAAGAGCAAGCAAAGATTCAGAATATTTTAAACCCTTCTGAAGCAAAAATAAAAGAATTAGGGCAAGAAATTGTAAAGGCTAAATATGGGAATTTATTTCAGATGTACGAGAAAATCGTAGACGAAAATCCGTATGAAACACCAATGATGATTTATCCTGCAGTACACTATACAATGGGTGGTGTTTGGGTAGATTATAATTTAATGACAACAATACCTGGTTGTTACGCAATTGGAGAAGCAAATTTCTCTGATCACGGAGCAAATAGATTAGGTGCCTCTGCATTAATGCAAGGGTTAGCAGATGGGTATTTTGTACTGCCATATACGATTGGAGATTACTTAGCAGATGATATTAGAACTGGTAAAATCTCAACTGAAAGCTCAGAATTTGAAGCAGCAGAAAAAGAAGTAACAGAAAGAATTGAATTCTTTATTAATAATAAAGGAACACATTCTGTAGATTATTACCACAAGAAATTAGGTAAAATCATGTGGGACAAATGTGGGATGTCTAGAAATGCTGAAGGTTTAGAAATAGCTATTGAAGAAATTTCTGCACTTAGAAAAGATTTCTGGCAGCACGTAAATGTACCCGGAACGAGCACAGAATATAACGAGCAATTAGCAAAAGCAGGTAGAGTAGCAGATTTCCTTGAATTAGGAGAATTATTTGCAAAAGACGCTTTGGTAAGAGAAGAATCTGCTGGTGGGCATTTCAGAGAAGAGCACCAAACAGAAGACGGTGAGGCAAAAAGAATTAAAGAATTTCAGTTTGTTTCTGCTTGGGAATATAAAGGCGAGCCAAAAGATGCTGTTTTACATAAAGAAGAATTGGCTTACGAGAATATAGAAGTTAAAGAAAGAAGTTATAAATAATAGAGACATTATGAATTTAACACTTAAAATTTGGCGTCAAGTAGATGCAAAGGACAAGGGAAAAATGGTCGATTACAAAGTGACTGAAATTTCAGGAAGTATGTCTTTCTTAGAAATGATGGATGTTTTGAACGAGCAGTTAGTAAATGCTGGTGAACAACCAGTAGCTTTTGATCATGATTGTAGAGAAGGAATTTGCGGAATGTGTTCTATGTATATTAATGGCGAAGCACACGGGCCCGATAGAGGAGTAACAACCTGTCAATTACACATGAGAATGTTTAAGGATGGCGATACAATTACGATTGAACCATGGAGAGCCGGTGCTTTTCCGGTAGTTAAAGACTTAGTGGTAGACAGATCTGCCTTTGATAGAATACAACATGCAGGTGGATATATTTCGGTAAACACCTCAGGAAATACGCAAGATGCAAACGCAATCCCTATTTCTAAACAAGCAGCAGATACAGCAATGGATGCCGCTACTTGTATTGGTTGTGGTGCTTGTGTAGCAACCTGTAAAAATAGCTCTGCAATGCTATTTGTTGGAGCAAAAGTATCTCAGTACGCTTTGCTTCCACAAGGGCAAGTAGAGGCTGCAGACAGAGTTAGAAACATGGTAGCACAAATGGATTTAGAAGGTTTTGGAAATTGTACAAACACCGGAGCGTGTGAAGTAGAATGCCCAAAAGGAATTTCTTTAGATACTATTGCTAGAATGAATAGAGAGTTAATGAAAGCTTCTATATAGGTTTGTGTTTTTAGAAAAAAAGTTAAGATGCTAATAAATAATAAAACCCAAAACGATATTCGTTTTGGGTTTTATTATTTATAGATTATTTCCTTCCAAAATCTGCTGGGATTTCTCCCCAAGCTTTCGTTTCCCATTTTAAAATGGGGTTTTTAAAGGTGTTTTCTTTTAACCAATTTTCGGCTCTTTTTATGAGCTCTAAAAGGTCTTTATTAGAAGCGTCAAAAGTAATATTAGTTTTACACCTTTTTTGTTTTACCCAACTCATAGCAATCCTAGAATCAGAATAAATAGGAATATCTTCTTTATTTTTACTTTTTAAAAGCGCAATACCATGCACCAATGCTAAAAATTCACCAATGTTATTAGTACCTCTTTTATAAGGTCCTTTTATAAAAATCTCTTGTTTGTTATGTGTTAAAACACCTCTGTATTCCATTTTTCCAGGGTTTCCAGAGCAGGCTGCATCTACAGAAATACTTTCTAAATTAGGGCTTCCATAGCTTGCTTTTTCGGCAGAGGAAAGTGTTGGTTTTTTAGTTTTTTGTCCTTTGTAGTCCTCATAGTTTTTCGACAACGCAATTTCAGCAGCGTCTAAATCTGAAAAAGATTTGTATTGTGCACTTTCAAAGCCATCAATTTGTTTTTTACAGACATTCCAAGACGTATAAATCCCTTTTTTACGGCCGTTCCAAACTACATAAAACTTTTTTTTACTCATTTATGGCTAAAATTACTTCTTCTATTACCCTCGGAAAGTGACCTTGTTCTAAAATATGAATCTTTTCTGCAATTGTTTCTGGAGTATCTTGGGTATTTAATTCGGTTTTTGCTTGAAAAATTATGGCACCTTCGTCATAGTTTTCATTTACATAGTGTATTGTAATTCCGGTTTCATCTTCATTATTTTCTTTTACTGCCTTATGAACATGTATTCCATACATCCCTTTTCCACCATATTTTGGCAATAATGCAGGGTGAATATTAATAATTTTATTTGGAAAAGCGGTCACTATTTTTTGCGGGATTCTCCATAAAAACCCAGCAAGAACTATAAAATCTGCTTCATTTTTTAAAATATTTAATACGGTATCTGAAATAGAAAAATCGTGTTTATTAAAATGCAAACATTTGGTTTCTAGGTTCTTACATCTTTCAAAAACTTTTGCATGTTCATTGTTACACAACACATTGGTAACCTTGGCAGTTTTAGTGTGCTTAAAGAATTTAATAATGTTCTCTGCGTTCGATCCTGAACCAGATGCAAAAACAACAATACGCTTCATACCTATCTATCTAAGGTACAAAAAAAGGGATAATTATTAACAAACTGATTATTTTAAGTAAAGATTAAATTATTTTATTTACTTTTAATAATCATTTTAGGTACAAATATTAGTTATAATTAATAAGAATTGTATTTTTGCCAAGATTTAAAATTTAAAATTAAAAAATTATGTCAGACATTTCATCAAGAGTAAAAGCTATTATCGTAGACAAATTAGGCGTAGACGATAATGAAGTAACAACGGAAGCTAGCTTCACAAACGATTTAGGAGCAGATTCTTTAGATACTGTTGAGTTAATTATGGAATTCGAAAAAGAATTTGATATTCAAATTCCAGACGATCAAGCAGAAAACATTGGAACTGTAGGTCAAGCGGTTAGTTATATAGAAGCAGCAAAAAAGTAATACTTATATGCAATTAAAACGAGTTGTAGTAACTGGACTTGGAGCATTAACGCCCATAGGAAATAATATTGAAGAATATTGGAACGCTTTAGTTAACGGAGTTAGCGGAGCTGCACCTATTACGCATTTTGATGCTTCCAAGTCCAAAACTCGTTTTGCTTGTGAAGTAAAAAACTTTAATCCTACAGATTTCATCGATAGAAAATCTGCTCGTAAGATGGATAAATTTACCCAGTACGCTATGGTTGCTTCAGATGAAGCAATAGCAGATGCTGGTTTAGATTTAGAAACTATTAATAAGTTACGAGTTGGTGTTATTTGGGGAGCAGGAATTGGTGGTTTAGAAACGCTTCAAAATGAAGTTTTAAACTACGCTGCAGGAGATGGGACTCCAAAATTTAATCCTTTCTTTATTCCAAAAATGATTGCAGATATTGCCCCAGGACATATTTCTATAAAATACGGATTTATGGGGCCTAACTATACAACTGTTTCCGCATGTGCTTCTTCTGCAAATGCTATGATAGATGCATTAAACTATATTCGTTTAGGATATTGTGATGTGATTGTAACAGGAGGTAGTGAAGCTGCAATTACGATCGCAGGAGTTGGAGGATTTAGTTCTATGCAAGCCCTGTCAACAAGGAATGAAACGCCAGAAACTGCTTCAAGACCATTTGACGCTAGTAGAGAAGGTTTTGTTTTAGGTGAAGGTGCAGGAGCGCTCGTTTTAGAAGAATACGAATACGCCAAAGCAAGAGGCGCAAAAATTTATGCAGAGGTAATTGGAGGTGGAATGTCATCTGATGCTTACCATATTACAGCGCCACACCCAGAAGGTATTGGTGTAATTGCTGTAATGAAAAACTGTTTAGAAAATTCTGGCATAAAACCAGAAGATGTAGATCATATTAATACACATGGTACTTCTACTCCGCTTGGAGACGTTGCAGAATTGAAAGCAATTTCAGCTGTTTTTGGAGAGCATGCCAAGAATATTAATATCAACTCTACGAAGTCTATGACTGGCCACTTATTGGGTGCTGCTGGTGCTATAGAGTCTATTGCTGCAATTTTAGCAATGAAACACAGTATTGTACCACCTACAGTTAATCATCAAAATTTTGATGAGAACATTAATCCAGATTTAAACTTAACCTTAAATAAACCTCAAAAGAGAGAAATTAAGGTTGCGATGAGTAATACTTTTGGTTTTGGAGGGCATAATGCATGTGTAGCTTTTAAGAAAATAGACGAATAATCTATGAATTTTATTCGCAAAATAGTTCAAGTGCATTCTAAAGAAGATGCAGTATTGCACGGCGAATTAAAAAAACTACTAAAATTTTCTCCAAGAAAAATAAATAAATATAAAAAAGCTTTTACCCATAGATCTGTTCAAATGACAGATAAAAAAGGGAACCCTATTAATTATGAACGTTTAGAGTTTTTAGGAGATTCTATCTTAGGTTCTGTAATTGCAGCTTATTTGTATAAAAAAGTTCCTTCAGGTTCAGAAGGATATCTTACTCAAATGCGCTCTAAAATTGTAAGCAGAGAGCATTTAAATGAACTAGGAAAAGACTTAAACTTAATTCGTTTTGTAAAAAGTAATATAGACCAAGCAAACATTGGTGATAATATTCATGGTAATATTTTTGAAGCCTTAATAGGTGCTATTTTTATGGACAAGGGATATAATTTTTGCCAGAAATTTATACATCAAAATGTAATTGTACCGCATGTAGATATTGCGAAGTTAGAAGGTAAAATTACAAGTTATAAAGGCTTAATTATAGAATGGTGTCAAAAACAAAAGAAAAAATATACTTTTGATACGTATGAGGATTCTGGCAATGACCCCGTAAAACACTTTAGTGTTAAAATAAGCATTAATGGTGAGCAAATTGCTAAAGGAAGAGCTACTTCTAAGAAAAAAGCAGAAGAACAAGCTTCAAAAAGAGTTTATTTTGCTTTTCAAAATGAGATTTCTTTAGATTAGGTGCATAGCCCTAATTAGTACGTTTTTTCTTCTTTAAAAAATTACGCCAATTAACACCAAAACCTATATAAGCGTTTCCAAATGTAAAAAAAGATACAGCGGTTGTTGGTGAATGGTAAGTACCAAATAAACTTACTGTTGCATTTTCTAAATTATAACTTAAGGTTTTACCAATACTAAAAATAAATATAGTAGGGTTTTCTGAAAGGTACTCTAAACTATTTCGTCCAAAATTACTAAAAGCTATTTTGTTGTAATTTAGATATTCTAACCTAATAGGAAAATGCAGTGAAAAGTAATTAGATTTAGATAAATCGGTATTCAACTTTAAGTTAAAATTGAATTGTGAGAAAATTTTATCATACTTAAAATTAGCATAACTGCTGGTGCTTTCGAGATTTGTATTGTTTACCTCACCAAAACCATACCCTAAAAAACTTTCCACATAAAAACGTTTTTTTATGGAGTTGTTTGTATAACCTATGGCAAAATCTAAAGCACCTCCTTGTGTTGTGTAATTATAATTCTCTGTTGAATAATCGTCTCTATTAGTATAACTAGATTGTACTATTAAGTGGTTAGAAATTGCATAACTCCCATTTATATTAAAGTTTTTAGTATCTGTGGTTGTAGAGAATGAACCAGAAATTGTGTGGTCTCCTTTTTTTTCTATGCCAGAAATAATAAGTGGAGCGTGCACATAGCGTGCAGGATAGCAAGAGAATAAAAAGAGTGTCGTAAGCAATACTAAGAGATACGTTTTCATAAAAATAATCGTGTGTTTAAAACCTAATTTATAATTACTATTTTAAGGCAGGTTTTTAGTGTTTGATTATTGATATGCTTCAAAACTATAAGCATTCAGATTTGATAATGCAATTACTTTCGCCGGATTCCCATTTTCTGCATCAAACACGTAAACAGCATTTGTTTTAAAACTACTACTGCCTGATTCTCCTAAATTACCAGCATTTATTTTCCAAACATGTTCTCCAGTACTAACATCTATAGCATGTAATTTACCAGTTGAACCTCCAACAAAATAGACAATTCCATTTAAATAACTCATTCTACCAGATGTGCCAGAACTTTCTGTTTTCCAAATAGTATTTCCATTTTCAGGATTTAAACAATACGTAAAAGTGTCCTCGTTATTGGCAATAATTTTGTCATCTTCTATAATGAAACCTGAAAATAAAAAGTCTTGAGGAAAAGGTTTTCTCCAAATTTGTTCTCCAGTTCCTAAATCATGGCAAACTATATTTTTACCAACCCAAGCATATAGTTTGTTATTGTAAATTATTGGCTCGTATGCACTACTATTTGTAGTTGGTGGTGCCATTAATTTTCTTTCATAAACCCATGCATCTGTTTCATAGTTATACAAACCTAAATAAGAATTTACCACCCAAGTAGGAGAATGTTCAAAGTAAGTAACAGCATAAAGATTATTATTAGTTGCTAATTTTGTAACATTGGTAACACCTCCAATAAAATTAGAGGAATTAATATAATCTCCTGAATAATTTGCTCTTATGACTTCAGTAGTTAAATTTCCTGTATTAATTTCAACTTTAGTCATTATTTGTTCATTATAGCCTTCATTATTTACAAAGCTTGATGAATTAAAAAAATTACCACCATAACTTGGGTATAATCTTACATCAAAAGGACTATCACGTCTAAACTTCCATTGTGTTGTACCATCATCTAAATCAATACAATAACTTCTGTCACCTGTTTGATACGTTAATAAATTATTATTTTGATGAGCATAGTAAATGCCAATTCTTTCAGTTTCTGGCTGATACCTGTCATCCCAAGACCATATAAAATCTCCGTTATTTGGGTTTATTAAAGTTATTAATCGATTATTATCGCCATTGGTAGTAGGAATGCCAATGTTTCCATTATACTTGATGGGAATATCAAATTTACTATTAGATACTGTGCCATTTAAATGCAATGATTTTTTCCATTGATAGGGTAATGACGTAATTACGCCGTTTTCATCTGTTTGTATATCAGTATCCTCCTCTTTATGGCAAGATGCCATAAAGAGGAAAAACACTAGTATTGTTGTTATTGATTTCATAATTAAAAATTAATTTGTTCTAAAGAAATCACCAGGAATTCTATTAAAAATTTTTATAAATTCTTCGTAAGTTTCATCTACTACATTACCATCGGTTGTCATATTTCTAACTTCTATATGGTTTGCGCCTTCTACTTTATATCTATTCCCAAATGGGATGCCTTGCAGTTCTTGTGTATATTGAGGTAAAAGACCATCACTTGGATAATTAACGCTAATGTATCTAGTTCGTTGTACCCATTTCCATTCGCCACAATCTTCATCTGGAGGTCGATTTGCTGTTCTTTGTTCTATTCCTGGAGGGTAAGGACAAGGTATCCATGTGTTTACCCAATAGGTCTGTGGTTCACTTCTTGTGGTTTTTATTAAAGAACTCCAAATGTTCTCACTATCATCTATCCAATTTCTACCTTTTTTCCACTGTGTAGCTCTATAAGTATAAGTTGCAGTTAAACCCCAAGCAAAAGGATTCCAAAAACCAAAAACACCAGTAACCACAGCTAATGATGTGTTGTATATGTAAAAGCCATTATAAACACCTCTTGCTGTATTTACCGTATTTACAAATTTTGTGTCATTACCATAAAGATTAGAACTAATCATACGCCAATGTACTGGGCTGTTTTCTTCTGCCCAAATAGAAATTCTTGGTAAATTTGTATTATAGTCATTTATATCATTAATGGTTTGGCTTCCTACTCGTAAATCATTATTGGTAACGGGAGTACCTTGTAAACCTTGTACTAAATCATTATCAATGAATTTATCGCATAATACATTGGTTGCTAAATTAGAAACAATACCCCAAGGTAAACTAAACAATTGAGCTGCAGGACCATCGGCTAGTTTATTACAAGCATTTTCTGCAGCATTCTCTACGCTACCATCAATTAAAGAGTTAGAAATGGGTGCACCATAGTTGGGAGATGTAACCGTAATATAGCCTCCAAATTTTTTAGTTCCATTTGCTGTAATTCTATCTGCATCTCTTAACATTAATCCCCCCATACTATGACCAATTCCTAAATTTTGAGAATTGTTTGCGCCATTAGCATTATTTCCATAACGAGTATTCATAGAATTAATTACCTGGTTTGCAGAATTTGTGATACCATTCTCTGTATTATATGTAGTTCTAAGGCTATTTAAGTTTCGTTCATTATCAAAAATTTGATTATAATGTTGCCAAGAACTAGCATTTCCATCTAATCCGTGAACCCATGCTACGTTTCTATCCTGTGCAGTAACATTTAGCATGCTAAATGTAAATGTTATTAATAGTGCTATTTTTTGTATTGTCTTTTTCATTGGTTTATAGGTTTAAATTAAATTCCATGTCATCAATCTTAGAGTAACTTATCATGTCTATTTCATTACCAGATAAAAGTTGAATTTTTTGTATTGTTTTTATTGCATTTAAGGATTGTACTTCTCCTTTGTTATAGCCAAAAAAGGTGCTTTGTAAAAGTTGGTTATTACTATATATTCTAGTTCCAACAATTTTATTTAGCGTTTTATCTATCAATAAAACCGATTCTTGGCTCATTGCTGGTTCTATATTGTTTAAAGGCATTCGTAATGTAACATAATTATCTCCTTGCTCAATAATTGTAATTGGACTTCCTGACGATTTTTGAAGATGATTTTTCTCTTCTTCTAAATTTTTTATAAACGCTTCTAAGTTATCTATCAAGTGATGCCCTTGCATAGTTGCAATAGTTTCATTAATATCTTCGGGAGAAAAATCTGAACCAATATCTTTTATTGTTTTTACTAAATCACTGTGATTTGGGATTGGAATATTCTCCGTGCTTAATATTTTGCCATTTGCATCATAAAACTTAATTGTATTTCCACTAATTACGGTTTTAACAATTTTAGGACTGTCATCTGGCAGAATTTTATGTGGATTTCTGATTTTCTCACTAAAGTCTACTTCTTCTATCGTTATGTCTAATTGCCCATTTTCAAACAATTCCATTTTTATTTCTTGTTTTTCACTGCTAGGATTAAGAGTTGCTAAATCTAAATCAGGTAGGGAAGCTCCTGCTATTTCATAATCTCTTGTGGTTGTCATTTTATAAGAAATTTCTAATAATGCTTTTGCTGAATTTTCAATATTTGAGTTTGTATCTGGGATGTGCAAATAATCTTTATCACAACTTATTGTAAACATAGTTGCAATAAAGAAAATTATAAATTTTTGTATTCTTGTTTTTTTCATAATTTCTTAGTTTTTCACAATTTTTAATTTTAATATTTTTTTTGTAGAAAATTTTCCAACGTTAATTTCCTTTACAAACAAAGGCAAGAAAAATCAAATAAACAAACAAAGTAAGTCTGTATTCATGAATTCAGAGGTCTGGATTCATAAATACGATGTATAAAAAAATTAATTTGATAGTTTGATAATTAGCTATTTATATCTGTTTTTTTCATCTTTTTAAGTATTGCATTATTTTTAATTTTTTTAAACACCATACCTTTAGAAATTATAGAATAGCACTACTAGGTTTTCAATAAACTTTCCTTTTTGTTAAATAAAAACAGTATTTTTGAAATGCAGATACATAGTTGTACTAATTTTTAACCCTAAAAAAATTAATAAATGTCAACAAAAGATTTTTTTAATCTTTTTTTAATCATTAGTGCAATGCACGGGTTTTTATTTAGCATCCTTATTTTTCTCTCAAGAAATGGAAGAAAAAAGAGTATTGTATTTATTAACCTTCTAATTTTGGTTATTTCTTTAAATAATATTCAATCTTGGATTTTGGTAAAGAATTTTTTAATCAAATACTTTTTTATAGATTATGTTCACCTACCATGGCATTTTTTAATTGCTCCATTTTTTTATATGTTTTTAATTCATTACTTAGAAATTGAGAAAAGAAGTAAAAATATTTTAAATTTAATAGTCCCCATTTTTCTTATAATTATTTCTATTAGAATTGGGTTTGTTTACTTTTTTATTACTAGCAGTAGTGTAGATGTTGTTTTTTTATTTAAAAAATATAGTGTTTTCGAAGAAATATTTAGTCTTGTTTCTTCCTTGTCAATTTTTTTGTATTCCTTTCATATTTTATCTAAAAGAGAAAAATTATTTACGAGAGTTATTTCCTACGATAATTTAAAATGGATTTACACTTTTTTTAAACTAGGTGCACTTACTTATATTTTTTGGATTATTGCTTTGGTAATAATTGTGGCGTTAAATTTTGAAGACTTTACTTTCTCTTATTACCCTTTGCGAATTTTAACTACTGTTTTAATATATTGGCTAGGGTATCAATCTGTGATTCAATTAAGAGTTTTAAATGAAAAAAAGTATTTACGAAAACAGATAAATACGGTACTTCCAATTAAAAAAGAAATTACCTCTTCTGATCATTATAGTACATTTAATAAAGTTGAAGAAAGCCTAAATATTCCAAACGAGGTTGTTTACGATATACTCGAAAAATTAGAAGACTTCGAATTAAAGAAAAAATATACTTCAAATAAAATTACATTAAACTCATTGGCAACAGATTTAAAGACCAATACAAATTACATGTCTAAGGTTATTAATTACCATAAAAAAACTTCATTTACAAATTACTTAAATGAGTTAAGAATTCATAATATTGTGCATCAACTTCAAACAAATGCAAGCATACGTAGATTTACAATAAAAGCAGTTGCCGAGGAAGCTGGCTTTAATAATGCGAGTTCATTTTCTATTGCTTTTGTAAAAGTAAAAGGAATGAAACCTTCGATTTTTGTAAAAAAATTAGATAATGATGATTCTAAAAAATTGCTATAACTTTTAAAAAATCGCTTATTTTTTGAAAGATATGTCTTTATTTAAAAATTAAATAGCGATAACGTTTTCGTTAATATAACTTAGCATACTTGCTAACAAACCATAAACTATTAGTAATTTAGCAAGATTGATCATTTAGAATAAATTTAGAATGTATGCAAATTCATGCTTTAGGTTTAGGAGATTTTTGTGAAGAAGAATATTCTTTAATAGGCATTCATACAGCTCTAGAAGACTATAAATTAGCCTATTTACTAAACAAAAATTTAAACACGCATTTTTCTAAATCTCAAAAAAATTTAGAGTTTGAAAGCAATAAAAAAAGAGCATCATTCTCTATCTATAATTTCTCAAGTAAAAAGTACGACTTTGATTGGTTTTTAATAGCCAATAGTTTTAAAAGAGAAAATCAAACAGAATCAAACGAATTACTGTTAACAACTGAAACAAAAACGTATCTAATACCAGAAAAGAAAAAAGTAGATTTTTTTATTAAAATTTCTGGGGAAATAAGTTTTGAGTTTTTAGCAAATGCAGTAAATAAAATTAAAAACATTGAACAGATTATAACATCCTATTCAATAGATAAAAACACCTTAAAGTCTAAAGACTTTTTAATATTTTAATATGACAGATTATAAAAAAACAAAAATAGTTGCTACCCTTGGGCCAGCAACAGATTCTAAAGAAATTTTAACAAACTTAGCCCTAGAGGGTGTAAACGTTTTTAGAATTAATTTTTCGCATGCAGATTATGATAACGTGAGAAAGACGGTAAAAACCATTAGAGAAATTAACGAAGAAAATGGTTTTAATGTTGCCATTCTAGCAGATTTACAAGGTCCTAAATTACGTGTTGGCGTTATGGAAGATGGTGTAATTTTAGAAGATGGTGCTTCATTTACGTTCACAACAGAAAAGTGTATCGGGACTAAAGAAAAAGCATTTATGACCTACCAACGTTTTCCAAAAGACGTAAAAGTTGGTGAGCAAATTATGGTGGATGATGGGAAATTACTATTTGAGGTAGTTTCTACAGATAAAGACAAAGAAGTAGTAGTAAATGTAATTGTTGGTGGACCTTTAAACTCTAAAAAAGGAGTAAACTTACCAAATACAGCGATTTCTTTACCGGCTTTAACTGAAAAAGATAAGGAAGATGCAGTATTTGCACTGGGTTTAAATGTAGATTGGATGGCATTATCTTTTGTAAGAACGCCAGAAGATTTAAGAATGTTACGCGATTTAATAGATGAGCATTCTGATTATAGAGTGCCTGTAATTGCAAAAATTGAAAAGCCAGAAGCAGTAGCAAATATAGATTCTTTAATTCCATATTGTGATGGTTTAATGGTTGCTCGTGGAGATTTAGGAGTAGAAATTCCAATGCAAGATGTACCATTAATTCAGAAGAAATTAGTAAGACGTGCAAAAAGAGCAAGAATTCCTGTAATTATTGCAACGCAAATGATGGAAACAATGATTGATAACGCTGTTCCTACAAGGGCAGAGGTAAATGATGTTGCAAATTCTATTATGGATGGTGCAGATGCAGTAATGCTTTCTGGAGAAACTTCTGTTGGAAAACATCCAATTAGAGTAATTCAAAAAATGTCAGAAATCATTAATGCAGTAGAAAATTCTAAAATGATTAAAGTACCACAAGAAGCACCACATATTAGAACAGATAGGTTTATAACAAAATCTATTTGTCATCATGCCGCTTCAATGGCAAATGATATCGAAGCAACTGCCATTTCTACTTTAACTAATAGTGGGTACACAGCTTTTCAAATATCTGCTTGGAGACCACAATCTAAAATATTAGCATTTTCTTCAGAAAAAAGAATTTTAGGGAAACTTAACTTACTCTGGGGTGTAAAAGCTTTTTATTACGATAAAAATTTAAGTACAGATGATACCGTTGTAGATATTAATAAAATTTCTAAAGAAAAAGGATTTGTAAATACAGGTGATTTGATGATTAACCTTACTTCGATGCCAGTGGAAGCAAAAGGTATGGTAAATACACTAAGGGTTTCTGCAATAGACTAAAACACTATTTAATATTCATAAAAAAAGCATCTTGATTTTTCAAGATGCTTTTTTTATGGAGCATCTTTTAAAAGTTCAATTGTTTACTTATTATAATGGCATCATTTGTTACAAAAGGCATCGGCATCATATCTTCTGCTCTTGGTTTTAGGTTGAAGTTTTTATTGGTGCGTAAATCATAAGAAACCTCATTTAAGGTAAGCTCTAAATTTTGATCTACGTTTACAGAGAAAGAAAGTGTTACTTCTTTGTCATTATTTCCTAAACGATAAACTAAAAAAGTACCGCTTTTTAAACTGTGTTTCTTGCCTTTGTTTACGAGTTCATCGTTTACTTTAAATTGATATAAGGTTAATTTACTTTTAGTTAAAAATTGTAGTATGTTTATTTTTCTTTTTGGAGTAATTGTCAATTCTAGAAAACGTTTTTTACCAATTAAAGTATCTAGTTCTGTTTTAATTTCTGAAGATGAAATTGCTTTATAAGCTGTTTTTTTAGTATAGTTAAAGGACGTGTTATACTTGCTTTTTGTTTCTGCATTTTCAATTCCTCCTTTTGTGAAATCGTCCTTAAAAATTTGCTTCGTATAGGTATCCAAAGTAGTATTATAGGTTCCAAAATAAGCAGTTTTGGTGTCATAATTCTCAATATAAACAAGGCTGTTCGGTTTTTTATTATCAACAGAAAATCCGCTATTATAGGTTGCAATTATAAAAAAGAGAAGGGCTAAAAAGCCGGTCCATTTTTGCGTCCAAAAAGACTTTTTTTGATGAAAGGAAAGTATCATTAATCCAAAAACCAATACTATAAATACACCACTTACAAAGAGTATTTTTAAACCCAAACCAACAGGGAAACTTTTTACCATTGGAGCAAATATATAGATTGTTGGTATTGATAATAGTGTAAATAAAACGCGTTTAACGCCGTCTTTTAAGTTCAAGAAAATAGCAATAGCTAAAATTAGTAGTGCACTAATAACGGGGATAATAAAAAAACCAGCACCTCTTAAAGAACTACTAATTATAAAATTAAGCACCAACCAGAAGAAAAGAGGTGCTACTAATAAATTGGTTGTTTTTTCTTCTTTTGAAGTACGTTTATAAATCGTGAAAAGTAACCACAAATTTAAGAATACAAAAGCAATTATATATTGATAGCCATTATAGGTAAAACCATGTAATATGTCATTGTAATGCGGATGAATAATTAAAAGTATTTCCCACAATCCGTAAGAAATTCCACCACATAAAATTAGGGATACTACCAAAGGAATAAAACCCTTAAGCACCCCTTTAATGTCTATTTTATTTAAAGAAAAACCAAAAAATAATAAGATTAGAAAAAGAATAGTACAAAGAATAACCATTGGAAGTACCCAAGAGAAAGGATACGTTGCTAATTTAATGATTGGGAAGTTTACGTACACAAAGTCTTCTTCTGAAGTTAGGTTTGTTAAATCTGAATTTGAAAAATAATTTAGAGAAGTAGTAAAGTAATCCGCTTGGTGTAAAAGTGTTTCTTTATCTAAACGCTCATAAGAATCTTGTGCGGTATGATAATCGAAATGATCTCCAATAAACGCAAAGTTAAATCCGTTAATATTTGCATCTTCCCTAAAAATCGTTAAATCCGTGTCATTAGGCAATTTTTTATAAATAGAGTACATTAAAGAATTTGCGGCAGGAAAATTAGGTTTGGCTGCTAAAAACTCAGATAGTAGTTTACTGTTTTTTCCATTAGTTTCCATTAGCATATAACTAGGACCGCCACTTCCCCTCGCTTCAAAATTTAAAACCAGGCCAATATCTTTTGTCCATGGATGCTTGTCTACAAATGCCTGAGCACCTAATAAGCCTAATTCTTCAGCATCAGAAATTAGGATAATTAGATCGTTTTTTGGTGTTTCATTTTTGGCTAAGAAAGCTCTTAATCCTTCTAAAATTGTAACAACTCCAGAGCCAGCGTCACTTGCACCCAAAGAAGAATGCGGACTAGAATCGTAATGAGTTAGCAATAGCAATGCTTTTTCTGAACCAGTTCCTTTTAATTTTGCGATGATATTTTCTGCTGTAGTGGCTACGAACCATTTTTTATTGATGGCGGTTTGTGTTTGAATTTCAGTTTCAAAACCCATTTTTTGCAATTCTGAAACAATGTAGTTTTGAACATTTTTGTGTTCCTTAGAACCGGCATAATGCGGCTCTTTCGATATTTTTTTTAGATGGTTAAGAGCATTTTCTAAGGAAAACTCGGTTGCTGAATTACTTGTAGAAGTATTTATTGAAGGTTTTAAATCAGTAAAACTCCAATAAATGACCCCCAATATTATGAGTATGGAAACAATGGTAGAGACTCTTTTCATGGAAAAAATTTATTTTTATAAATATAGGAAATTAAAAAAACTTTTATTTTAAATTAAAATTCGCTAACTTTAGTAAAACTAAATAACACCATTATGGGAATTAAAAGTTTTCAAGGGAAAAGAGAAACCAATCAGGAAAAGATAGGCACACAGATTTTAGTTTCAGATTACATGACTACTAATTTAATTACTTTTAAAGCGGAAGACTCTTTAGATCATGTTATAGCGCAGTTAATTGCTCATAAAATTTCTGGGGGACCTGTTGTAAACGATAAAAATGAATTAATCGGTATTATTTCTGAAGGAGATTGTATTAAATATATTTCCGATAGTATGTATTATAATATGCCTATGGATAGAACGAATACAGTTGAAAAGAATATGGTTTCAGAGGTAGAAACTATTGATAAAAACATGAATATTTTTGATGCAGCAACTAAATTTATTAGCTCTAAAAGAAGGCGGTTTCCAATTGTAGAAAACGCGAAACTCATAGGGCAAATTAGTCAAAAAGATATTTTAAAAGCGGCTCTAAAAATGAAGGGGAATAGCTGGAAGTAAGTTCTTTATTTCTAATACAGTAATGCTCTTTTTTTTAATTCTTTTACCGCTCTTTCCGAATCAGTAAAAACGTATCATTCTCTAATGCTAAATACCCTTCATTGTATACATACAAATAGGTGTTTCCTGTTTTGGTTTTATAGACCGAAGTAAAGAACTGAAAATCGAAACCATTGTCATATAATTTAGTTCTTGTTACTTTTGTTTTACCAGAAACATTTAATTCAGATAAAATTTTATAATTTTTTCTAAGCCGATTGTTAATGTTTCTAATGAGGTTTTTACTGTCTTTATTTACGCTATTATTGTGCGAATTTCTGCAATAATCTGAACAGAATTTCTTATCTACTCTGCCCTTTAACGGCTCTTTACATTCTAAACACGCTCTATTTTCCATTGAGTAAATATACAATAATTTATCTATTTACAAACGACTACAAACAATTACAACCGAAAGTAATTGTTTTGTAACCGAATAAAATTAGAAAGGTGTCGCAACTTTGCAGGGTCAAACGAATTGACAAAAATTAATTATAAACTCGCACTTAAAATAAAAGTGTTTAAAAAACTTATCTTATGAATACGTTAAGAAACAAAGTACAGTTAATTGGTAGATTGGGTCAAGAGCCAGAAATAGTAACTTTTAAAGATGGTAACAAAATGGCTAAATTTTCTATGGCAACAGATGATAGTTACAAAGACAAAGAGGGTAACAAAGTAGAACGTGCTTATTGGCACAACATTGTTATAAAAGGCGGTCTTGTAAACGTAGTAGAAAACTATGTAAATAAAGGTCAGGAAATTGCGATAGAAGGTAAATTAACCAATAGATCTTATGATACTAAAGAAGGTGAAAAAAGATATGTTACAGAGATTTTAGCAAATGAATTGTTGCTTATGGGTAGTAAGCAGTAAAGTTATTTTTATTTAGAAATTATAAAATCCGTTTAGCTAAGCGGATTTTATTTTTTTTTGGCATAAATTTTGTAATTATAAAAAGAAATATAACAATATGAAAACTATAAAAATTTTATCCATCTTAGTCATATTGCTTGGTTTTTCACAATGTGGAGGTAGTACATTAGTTAAAAAATTAACACTTAAAGTAGAAAAAGCATTTTATAATAATTGGTTTGGTGGCCAACCAGGAGTTCGCGGAACAAAGGTAGAGATTCACTTAAAAGATGCGTCAGAAGTTATTTTTGTTGCTTTATATTTTCAGGGAAAAATAACCAAGGTAGAAGTCTCTCAAATGGAAAAATTTACCAGAATTATTGGTCATTTCTCGACTTTAAAAAGAAAGAATAGAAATTTAATTTTAGACGCAGATATGACAAAAGAATTAGAAAACACACTACCTAGCTTAGAAGAATTTCCTTTTCAATTAAAAGAAAATGAGGCTATACTTAGCTATAAAAAAGAGAATAAAACGTTGTATTTTAAGATTGAAAATATAAAAAAAGTACAATCGATTGCGTTTCCTTCTATGAATAAAAAATAAGTCACTGCTTTATTTTAAGTATAAAAACTACTAAATTTTTAGTAGTTTTATTTTTGGCACGTATTTTGAATATTGCTTTATATAACCCTAAAACTAAAGCATATGAAATTTTTAAAACTACTTATTATTGCAGGAGTGCTTTTAAGTTCTTGTTCCACAGTTTTTGAAGATGACTTTAGAGAACAAGAAATATCTTTGGAACAAGTTGTTTCTAAATATGATTTGTGGTATGTAGATTACCACAAAACAATTGGTAACGGAGACATACCTTTTTTATCAAGAGCATTTACATTATCCTTTTTAAACGGAATTTTATATGCAAATAATAATATTGCAGATATTGGCTTTACGGGAAATGGCTTCGGAATAGATGTTGGGTCTTATAATACCTTTTCAGGAGTTTTAGAGACAATACATGATCTAGATGGTAGCAACGATTTTGAAGTTACAGTTACTTCTTCAAACGAAATTAGATTGTATAATTATAGACAAAACGTTACCTATTTTTTAATAGGGTATCAAACAAATACGTTCGATTATGACCAGTTATTTTACGAAAATATAGAATATTTTTTACAAGAATATGATGCTTGGGAAAAAATACTTACTGCAGGCGGTGTAGTAAATCCTTTTGATGATGAGAACTATTTACGGTTTACTCCAGAGAGTATAACAACCTTTTACAGTTCACAAGACAACTTTGGCACGCAAGTTGATTATATGAATTGGAGTTACGTTGGTGGATATGAAATATATGATGTTTTGGGCTTTCAAAATTTAAAGATATTAACTCTTAATTATGATGGTGGAGATGTTGAGGAATTTGAATTGAGTGTTGTAAATGATGGAAAGATTCGTTTATATAATTTAGCTTCAGAAGCTACATATGATTTTGAAGGAAGAGGTTATATACAGTATTTGAAAGGAGATACTCCTCAAAAAAGTAGGGAAGCTACGGTAAGAAATTCCGATAGAAAACGGACGAAAGTAAGGAGACAAACAATAAAGAGAAGAGAAAGTTTAAAGTAAAGTTTGGTTAGTTGATTTTTAGTTGGTTTTTTCCTTAAGAACCAATTGAAAGATAAGCCGTCCTGAGGAGGACGGTTTTTTCTTTGTTAATAATTGATGAAAAAGTATCTTTTATAAAGATAAAAAGAATACCTAGTTTTCATAATTTTAAGAATGCTATAATTTTTGGGAATTCAGAAATTGTGCAAGTGTAAAGAGAACATCAAAAAAATGAAACCAACAGCATTTATAACCGGCGCAACTTCTGGAATTGGAAAAGCTACAGCAGAAATTTTTGCAAAAAACAATATTCGTTTAATTCTCTGCGGAAGAAGAGCTGATCGTTTAGAGAATCTTCAACAAGAATTAGGAAAACTTGCAGACGTTACCACCTTACAATTTGATGTTTCGAAAAGAGACGAAGTTGAAAATGCTATTAAATCACTTCCAGAGAACTTTAAGAGAATAGATATTTTAATTAATAATGCAGGCAATGCGCATGGTATGTCTAGCATACAAGATGGAGATATTGATGATTGGGATGCAATGTTAGATATCAATGTAAAAGGATTACTCTATGTTTCAAAAGCAATATTTCCGCAGATGATAGCAAGAAACAATGGTTTCATTGTAAATATTGGCTCTATAGCTGGCAAAGAGGTGTATCCTAATGGAAATGTGTATTGTGCGTCTAAGCATGCTGTAAACGCTTTAAATAAAGCGATGAGAGTTGATTTAAATAAACACAGCATTCGTGTTTCTGCAATTCACCCAGGAGCTGTAGAAACAGAGTTTTCAGAAGTTCGTTTTAAAGGTAATTCAGAAAAAGCAAAATCAGTTTATACAGGATATAAGGCGCTGCAAGCAGAAGATATTGCAGACATTATTCATTTTGTTGTTACAAGACCGTATCATGTAAATATTGAAGATTTAGTGGTGTACTCAACGGCTCAAGCAAGTCCAACCATTTTAAATAAAAAATAAGAAAAATAGATTCAAAAATAATTATTGGATGCATTTCTTTGGGCACTAGCAGCAAACAGTTTTCTATAAAAGAACAGGCAGATATGATTTAGTTTTGTGTAGGAAACGGGAACCATGCATTTGATCACGTAGATATCTATGGAGATTATACTACAGAAGCAACTTTTGGAAAAGGGTTGATAGAAAGTGGGGTTCAAAGCCCTAACATTTAGCTAATTTTTAAATCCGGAATTTAACTAATAAACAAAGAAACGGGTCGGACTGTTAAACACTATAATTATACGAAAGAATACATTATTGCCAGTGCAGAACCTTCCCTAAGGAATATAAAAGTCAAACCCTTCTGTAAATAAGAATAATATTTTTTTGTAACTTACCTTCACAATTTTAAACCATCTACTTATGCCAAATTATATTTTAAACGTTAACGGTAAGCAAGTTGCTGTTTCTGCAGATGAAGACACACCTTTGCTATGGGTTTTGCGAGATGAACTAAATTTACTAGGCACTAAATTTGGTTGTGGTATTGCTCAATGTGGCGCTTGCACTGTGCACATAAATGGTATTGCTTCAAGAAGTTGTCAACTACAAGTCTCTATATTAGATGATGTGAAAATTACTACAATAGAGGGTTTATCGATAGACGGAGAGCATCCAGTACAAGAGGCTTGGAAAGAGATAGATGTGCCACAATGTGGGTATTGCCAAACAGGACAAATTATGACTGCTTCTGCATTTTTAGTAGAAAATAAGCGTCCGTCAGAAGCAGCAATAAGAGCTGCTATGCAGGGTAATATTTGTAGGTGTGCCTCTTACAATAGAATAGAAAAAGCGGTATTGGTGGCCTCAAAAAAAATGTCATAATTAACAAGAAGTCCTGTGAGGTTTTAAGAAGAAGTATCCGTAAAACTGTCATTTCCATGAAAATGGGAGTTGTAAAATTTAGAAAAAATGAAACTACACGAAAAAGATAATTTTAGTCGCCGTAATTTTTTAAAGACATCTATTTTAGCAGGTGGCGGAATGTTAATTGGGTTTAATTTATTGACTGCATGTAAACTAGAGGCAAAAATGCCAATAGATATTGCAAGTTTAAATTTTAACGATTTTAACGCATTTATTAAAATTTCTGACAAAGGGTATGTAACCATTTTTTCTCCAAACCCAGAAATCGGGCAAGGGGTAAAAACATCTATGCCAATGCTTATTGCTGAAGAATTAGATGTAGATTGGAAAAACGTAACAGTTGCACAAGGAGTTTTAGATACAAATAATTATACCAGACAATTAGCGGGAGGTAGTCAATCTATTCGTTTTGGTTGGGATGCGCTTAGGCAAACGGGTGCAACGGCAAGACAAATGTTGGTGAATGCTGCAGCCGTAAAGTGGAATGTAGACGCAGCAACCTTAAAAGCTTCTAAAGGAATTATTACAAATCAAAATGGAGAAACATTAGGGTATGGAGATGTTGTAAAAGAAGCTGCAGTTTTAAAAGTACCAGACGGGGTAAAGCTAAAAGACCCTAAAAACTTCACCATTATTGGGCAAGAAATAGTAAATGTAGATATTGATAAAATTATTACAGGAAAACCATTATTTGGTTTAGATTATAAAGCGTCTGGAATGGTGATTGCTTCTGTATTAAGACCCCCTTCTTTTGGTCAAAAATTAAAAAGCTTTGATGCTGCTGAGGCGAAGAAAGTGAACGGAGTAATAGATGTAATTACTATAGGAGATAAAGTTAGAAAATTTGCAGAATCAGGCAAAAGTAACTGGACAGTTAAATTATCTAAAACAGACAAGGTAGTTGTAATTGCAGAAAACACATGGGCCGCAATAAAAGGTAAAAAAGCACTCTCTGCTATTTGGGAAAATGAGAGCCAATTAGAATCTACAGAAGACCATGACAAGGCTTTAACTGCTATTTTAGAGGGTAAAAATTTGAACATAAAGAGAGAAGACGGTGCTGTAGAAAATGCATTTTTAATAGCAGACAAAGTAATAGAAAAAACATACCATTCACCTTTTTTACCGCACAATTGTATGGAGCCAATGAATTTTTATGCAAACGTAACTGCAGAAAAAATTCACTTAGTTGGTCCTGTACAAACACCAGAGTACGCAGCAAAAGTTGTTGCAGATTTATTGGATTTTGATTTGGATAAAATTCATTTAGAAATGACAAGAATGGGAGGTGGCTTTGGTAGAAGGTTGTATGGAGATTTTGTATATGAAGCTGCAGAAATATCTAATTTCATTAAAAAACCAGTAAAACTTGTTTCTACAAGAGAAGATGATATGACTACAGGTATTTATAAACCTGCTGTGAAATATAGAATTAAAGCAGCTTTAAAGGGAGGAAAAGTAACTGGGTATCATTTAATAGAAGCCGCTATTGGTAGTAATATGTATGGCTCTATTCCTAATTTTTTTCCTGCAGGATGTATTCCCAATTATAAAGTAGAAACAGGTAATTATAAGAGTAATATTACCACGGGTGCTTGGCGTGCGCCTTACACAAATTTTTTAGCTTTTGCAGAACAAAGTTTCTTTGATGAGCTGGCTACAGAACTAAATATAGATGCCATTCAATTGCGTTTAGATTTATTACAAAATGTAAAAAATACAACTGATAGCCGCATAGAATATTCTGGTCAAAGAATGGAAGACACTATTAAATTAGTGCGAGAAAAAGCAAATTGGGGAAACACAAAAGAAGGGGTTTTCCAAGGCTTTGCTGCATATTATAGTCATAATACACATGTTGCCGAGGTTGCAGATATTGAGCTAAAAAACGGTTTACCAATTATTAAAAAAGTTACAGTTGCTGTAGATTGTGGTATTGTTGTAAATCCAACAGGTGCAAGAAACCAAGTTGAAGGAGGGGTTTTAGACGGAATTGGACACGCAATGTATAGCGATTTCTCTTTTAAAAATGGCCAACCAGAATATAAGAATTTTGATACATATAGATTGATAAGAATGAATGATACTCCAAAAGTTGAAGTTCATTTTGTAGAAAATCAAAATTCGCCAACAGGTTTAGGAGAGCCAGGTTTACCGCCTGCAGGAGGTGCTGTTGCCAATGCCATTTATGCCGCTTTAGGGAAAAGAATGTATAGACAACCTTTTATAAAACAGTTAAATAAAACGAATATTCTAGGTTAATACATGCATTTTAAAATAGGATACACTTGTGTTTTTAAATAAATCTTAAGAAGAATTTTTTAATTAAAAGTAAATTTCTTGGGCCAATCTAAATGTATTTGCATGGGCATTTACTATAATATTAATATCTAAAGAATAACCACCACCCATAGAACACATTACTGGGATTTTTAAATCGAAGCAAGTTTGTAACACGAAGTTATCTCTTTCTTTACATCCTTTAATAGTAAGTCCTAGTTTGCCTAGCTTATCAGTTTCAATAACATCTACACCACACAAATAATAAATAAAATCTGGTTTTTCTTGCTGGATGAGCTTTGGAAGTGCTTCTTTTAAAATGGCTAAATATTCCTCGTCTTTTATGTCATTTTTTAGTGCAATATCTAAATCACTTTTTTCTTTAATAAAAGGATAATTACTTTTTCCATGCATAGAAAAAGTAAAAACAGACGCATCATTTCGAAATATTTCTGCAGTTCCGTTTCCTTGATGTACATCTAAGTCTACAATTAATATTTTTTTAGCCAAACCTTTTTGCTGCAAGTATTTTGCACCAATTGCTTGATCATTTAACATGCAAAAAGCTTCACCACGATTAGAAAATGCGTGGTGCGTGCCACCTGCAATATTCATTGCAATTCCGTTTTCTATTGCAAATTCAGAAGCTTTCATCGTTCCATCTGCAATAATCATTTCTCTTTCTATTAAAACTTCAGAAAGTGGAAAGCCAATTTTTCTTGCTGCTTTTTGATTTAATGTAATATTTAATAAATCGAAAAAATATTCAGGATCATGAACGGTAAAAAAATGCTTGTAATTTGGAACTTCTGGTTCGAAGAAATTCTCTTCGGTACAGGTTCCTTCATAGATTAATTGTTGAGGTAAAAGGTCATATTTCTCCATAGGAAAACGATGCCCTTCTGCCAACTGATGTCTGTAAATAGGATGATTTGCTATTTTAAGCATTAGCTAACTGCTTGTCCGTTTTTAACTTCTTTTGTAGGGGATACAAAAGCAAGTTTACCGTCAGGAGTATCGGTCATTAAAATCATTCCCTGGCTTTCTACACCTCTAATTTTTCTAGGTGCTAAATTTACTAGAACAGACACTTGCAAGCCAATAATTTCTTCTGGTGAAAAACTTTCTGCAATTCCAGAGACGATAGTTCTTATGTCTATACCCACATCTACTTTTAGTTTTAAAAGTTTCTTAGTTTTTGCAACTTTTTCAGCCTCTAAAATAGTTCCTACCCTAATGTCTAATTTTGTAAAATCTTCGAATTCTATCGTTTCTTTTTGTGGCGCTGTTACTTTATTTTCTTGCTCATTCGCAATTTTAGTAGCTGCTAACTTTTCTACTTGTGCTTCAATTTCTTTGTCTTCAATTTTAGAAAATAATAATTCAGCTTTATTTATTTGGTGTGTTGCTGGCAATAAAACTGTATTTTCAGTTACATCTTCCCAAGACAAGCTTGCACTAATATTTAAAATATTTTTTAATTTTGTAGCGCTAAAAGGTAAAAAAGGTTCAGAAACCACAGCTAATGCTGCAGAAATTTGAAGTGCAACATACATGATTGTTTTTACGCGTTCTTCATCTAATTTTATAACTTTCCAAGGTTCTTCATCTGCTAAATACTTATTTCCAAGTCTTGCTAGACTCATTAATTCTTGGCTAGCCCCTCTAAAACGATACCTTTCAATAGACTTTCCAATGGTAAGTGGAAATTCTTTGATAGCTGCTAAAACATCTTCATCAATTTCAGAAAAGTCATTTGGTTCGGGCACAATTCCGTTATAATATTTGTTCGTTAAAACGACAACTCTATTTATAAAGTTACCAAAAATGGCAACCAGTTCGTTGTTGTTTTTTGCCTGGAAATCTTTCCAAGTAAAATCGTTGTCTTTACTTTCTGGTGCATTTGCAGTTAATGTATAACGCAAAACATCTTGCTGATTTGGAAACTCTTCTAAATACTCATGCAACCAAACAGCCCAGTTTTTAGAAGTCGATAATTTATTCCCCTCTAGGTTTAAAAATTCATTTGCAGGCACATTGTCTGGTAAAATATAATCTCCGTGTGCTTTTAGCATAGAAGGAAAAATAATACAGTGAAAAACAATATTGTCTTTCCCTATAAAATGAACCATTTTAGTATCTTCTTTTTTCCAATAATCCTCCCAGTTTTTACCTTCTCTTGCAGCCCATTCTTTGGTAGATGAAATATAACCAATAGGTGCATCAAACCAAACATACAAAACCTTGCCGTCTGCTCCTTCTAAGGGAACAGGAATTCCCCAATCTAAATCTCTAGTAACCGCTCTGGGTCTTAAACCGTCTTCTACCCAAGATTTTACTTGTCCGTAAACATTTGGTTTCCAATCTTTTTTATGACCTTCTAAAATCCATTTACGCAAAAAATCTTCGTGTTTATCTAAAGGTAAAAACCAATGTTTTGTTTCTTTTACGGTAGGTATATTCCCTGTAATTGCAGATTTAGGGTTTATTAAATCTGTTGCGTTGTGAGAAGTACCACAGCTTTCACATTGATCGCCATAGCTTTCTTCAAAACCACATTTAGGGCAAGTACCCACAACAAACCTGTCTGCTAAAAACTGATTTGCTTCGGCATCATATAACTGTGCAGAAACTTCTTCAATAAATTCTCCATCATTATACATTTTTGTAAAAAAATCTGAGGCAGTTTCATGATGAATCTTAGAAGAGGTTCTAGAGTAATTGTCAAAAGAAATTCCAAAATCTAAAAAAGATTTTTTGATGATACCATGATATTTATCGATGATAACTTGCGGAGACACCCCTTCTTTTTTTGCTCTCATAGGTATGGCAGCGCCATGCTCATCTGAACCAGAAATATAGGCAACATCTTTACCAATTAAGCGCAAATAGCGCGCATAAATATCTGCAGGAACATACACACCTGCTAAGTGGCCAATATGAATTGGACCATTTGTATAAGGCAATGCTGCGGTAATTGTATATCTTTTTGGAGCACTCATGTGTTCTTTGTATTGATTTTGGACTAATTATTGAGAGACAAAAGTACAAAAAACCGAGTTTTAAAAGTCATTGAAAATAGATACATTTACATTTAATAGATTTTTAGATTCCCAGACATTAGAAAATAGACTTATTTTGAAGAGACTTATAGTATTTACTGCATTTTTATTAACGATTTCGGCATCGATAAACGCACAAGAAAAAACGAACACATTAAGAACACCCTCGTATCTTAAAAAAGGAGATACTATTGCTATTGTTGCTCCTGCAGGAATTTTAAAAAAGAGAATAACCACTGTTTTGGAAGCAAAGAGATTAGCTGAAAAATGGGGTTTACATGTTGTTTTAGGAAAAAACATATTCAATCAAAATAATCATTTTGCGGGTACAGATGCAGAAAGAGCTTCAGATTTTCAAAGTGCTTTAGACAATAAAAACATCAAAGCAATTTGGGTAGCTAGAGGAGGTTATGGTTCTGTTAGAATTTTAGACTTGTTAGATTTTAGTACTTTTACACAGTTTCCAAAATGGATTATTGGATATTCGGATGTCACTGCATTCCACGCCCATATTCATAATTTTGGAGTAGAAACTATTCATGGAATGTTGGCAACTAGTTTAGAAGAAAACCCAGAAGAAATTATACAGACTATTGCTAGTTTTAAAAAGGCTTTGTTTGGCGCACCACTTTCCTATACAATTCCATCGGCAATAGACAATAGAATTCCTTTGTCAGAAATAATAATCGGACAATTAGTAGGTGGAAACCTTGCAATTGTAACTTCAATGTTAGGTTCAGAAAGTCAATTAAATACGGATGGTAAAATTCTTTTTATCGAAGAAATTGGCGAGTATAAATATTCAATAGATAGAATGTTACAGAGCTTAAAACGGGCAGGTTATTTTACTAAATTAAAAGCAGTTATTGTTGGAGATATATCTTCTATAAAACAGAATTCTACGAATTGGGGAAGTTCTGTAGAGCAATTAATATTGGAGGTTGTTCCACAACATATTCCTGTTTTATTTAATTTTCCTGCAGGACATGAGGCAGATAATAGAGCTTTAATTTTTGGAAGGAATATTCAATTAGTAGCAGACAAGGAAAACTATTCAGTTATATTTAGCAACAATTAAACGAATGGCAGATCATAACGAGCTTGGTAAAAAAGGAGAAAAATTAGCGATTGATTTTTTAATTAAAAATGGTTATCAAATCCTAGAAAAGAATTATCGTTATCTAAAAGCAGAGGTAGACATTATTGCTAAAAAAGAGAATGTTTTAGCAGTTGTAGAAGTAAAAACAAGGACCACAGATTATTTTGGAGACCCACAAGATTTTGTAAACCCTAAAAAGATCAAATTATTACTTTCTGCAATAGATTATTATGTAATCGAAAAAGATTTAGATGTAGAAGTTCGTTTTGATATTATTGCAATTATTCATAAAGACAACAAAACAAAAATCACCCATTTAAAAGATGCTTTTTTATACTTTTAAAGTTGTTTTATGAGTGTTTCTAAATCTTTTAGTGCAATCGGATTCGCAATTATTTTTTTATTTGAATCTAGCACAAAATAAGTAGGTGTAGTATTTATGTTATAAATTCTAGCAGTTTTGTTATTCCATTTATTTAAACCTAAAACATGGTGCCAATTAGGTAGCGTAATTTTTATTTTTTCCCAATCTAAATCATTTCTCTCCATGGCAAAGGCAATTACTTTAATATCTTTTTTACCTTGTAAAAATTTGTGTAGCTCTGGAATTTCTTTTAAACAGTGAGAACAGCCTGTACTCCAGAAAACTAACACATAGTTATTTACTTCATTTAAGTTAGAAAGCTGGAATTCTTTACCGTTTTCTATCCAAGAAAAATCAGGGGCTATACTGCCAATTGCTGTTGCTAATAATTTCAACTTTTCAGTTTTAAATTTATCATTTTGCATAGATTTTGGAAGGGTATTATAATAGTTTTCAAAAAGAAAATCTATCATTTCTAAGTTATTCGCTTCTTCGAACTGTCCGATTAAAAATTCAATTATATATTTTTTAAAAACGGAATCTTCAATCTTGGTGAAAACAGTTTCTAAAGCGCTTTTATAAAGTGATTGCTGGGTTGTTTCGTCCTCTGAATAGTTTATGTAAAAGATATAATCTGTAATTCTATCAACTAAAAAAGAAGAGTTTATCAGCGTTTCATTTGAAAACTTTATATGATCAAAAAAAGTATTCTTTACGGCATACATATAATCTTGTAGATTGGTTTTAATTTCTGCTGAGTTTACTCTCAAAGAAGCTTTAATAAAAGGGTATACGTACATATTTTTTGTACTTTCTATATATTTTTCTTGTATACTATTTATTCTTTTGAGCGCAGTTTTATAGGCTTGGTTTAAGTCTGTTTCAAGATTTTCAATAGCTTTAATCTGCAATGAATCTAACTTTTGTTGTTGCTTAGAAATGTCTTTTAAGTAGTTTTTATAAATTATATTTTCTCTTGATTTAGAAAATAAAATAGCTTGTTCTGGGTAATCTGGGTGAAATGTAAAACTTACATCTTCCTTATTAAAGATAAAATCTACAAAGCTTATTCCACGTGTTCTATAACGAACTCTATAAGTGCCAGCTTTTGCAGTTGCGGGTAATTCAAATTTAAAAATATTAATAGCTTTTTTTTTACCATCAATTAAAAGAGTATCTTTTTTAATGGTTGTATTCTGAACAAATTGTTGTGTAGCGCCTTCAATTTTATATAAAATTACCCAATCTTTATCTAAGCTATTTGTTAAGGTGCCATTTATAGAAAATTGGGCCTGTGCAAATGAAGAGATAAAAAGAATTAGTAGGATTAGTTTTTTCATTTTTGCATATTTTTTAGCTGCTAGAAAAATTAAGTTTAAGGAGCATCTCAAAAGTACTATTTCTTCTTGAAATTTGGTATATTGGGATTCATAAAAACCAAAGCATGTATTTTTTTAACAAAATAATTTGGATTACTGGTGCTTCTTCGGGAATTGGAAAGGCTTTGGCAATAGCGCTTTCCAAGCAGCAATGTAAACTTATTTTGTCATCCAGAAATAAGACATCTTTAGAATTGGTAAAACAGGCATGTGATCATCCGGAGCATATAAAAATTATTCCTTTAGATTTAGAAAATTATATGAGTTTAGCATTAGTGGCAGCAGAGGCAATAAAAGCTTTTGGTAAAATTGATATTTTAATAAATAATGGAGGTATAAGTCAGCGTTCTCTAGCTGCAGAGACTAACATTCATGTAGACAAGCGAATTATGGATATTAATTATCTAGGAACCGTGGCATTAACCAAAGCAATTTTACCTCATTTTATTGAAAAACAAGAAGGTCAGTTCGTAACTACTACTAGTATTGTTGGTAAAATTGGTACACCTTTGCGCTCTGGTTATGCAGCAAGTAAGCATGCTTTGCATGGTTTTTTTGACAGTCTTCGTGCAGAAAATCATCAAAACAATATTGTAGTTACCTTGCTTTGCCCTGGTTTTATAAATACTAATATTTCTAAAAACGCATTAATAGGTAATGGCGCACCGCAAGGAAAAATGGATGTTGCAACAAGTAATGGAATGTCTCCAGAGCGTTGTGCTAAATTAATTTTAAAGGCTATTAAAAATAAAAAAGAAGAAGTGTGTATTGCAGGCGCAAAAGAAAAATTAGGAGTGTATGTAAAACGGTTCTTCCCAAAGCTATTGTCTGTATTAATAAGAAAGTTGCGTGTTACTTAAGCTTCTAAATAAGACAAGACATCAAAATAATTTACAATTGCTTCTTTCATTAAAACCGTCTGTTCACCTGGCTTTAAATTAGGTAATTCTGTAATTATTTTATAGTGTGGCCAACTATCATCATCATAGTAATCAAACTCATAATAACCATAAGGTTCTAGTAATTTGCAAATGGCAATATGCATTAAGTTTACTTTTTCATCTTTTTTATAACTGGTGCTTTCTTTACCTAATTCTTGCACACCAATTAAATAGATAATACCATCCATATTTAACTCATCTCCATCGGCAAATTGTGCTGTTAGTTTTGCAACTAACAAATCCCATTTTTCTTTTAAGTTAATTACTTTTTGCATTGTATTTGGTTTTAATTTCACAAAGATACAATGTCCATTTTTAAATATTAAAAAAAAGATGTAGGTTTGAGAAAATTTATGAAATGAATATATTTGATATTGTTATTGCAGCACTTTTAATATTTGGCTTTGTAAGAGGAGTTATGAAAGGCCTGTTTGTTGAAGTTGCTTCTTTAGCCGCATTAATAGGGGGTGTTTATGGTGCAATACATTTTTCATATTTTATTGGAGACTTTTTAAAAGAGGCCGTTTCTTGGGATCAAGAATATGTTTCCTTAGCCGCATTTGCAGGAACTTTTATTACAATCATAGTTACAATTGCGTTGCTAGGTAAAATGCTTACAAAGCTAGCAGACTTTGCTGCATTGGGTGTTATTAATAAGATATTAGGTGGTGTTTTTGGGGCGATAAAAATAGGATTAATTTTAAGTGTTATTTTTATTTTTTTTGGAAAAATGAATGACACAATTCCGTTTGTAAAAAAAGAAACTTTAGATGAATCGATTTTATATGCTCCCGTAAAAAAGATTGCGCCAACCATATTTCCTTCAATTATAAAGAATGAAGATGAACTAGTAATTCCGGACTTGAATATATAGCATATAATAGTATTAAAACTAAAGAGTATAAAAAAACCGAGATTAAAATCTCGGTTTTTTTTTATTAAAGTAGTGTTACTTTTCCGCTACTGATATGGTACACACCACCAACAATTTTAATTTCTTTCATGGCCTCCATTTCTTTAAGAATTGGGCTTTTTTCTCTAATTCTCCCTATTGTTAAGAGTACATTGTTTTCAATTGTTTTGTCAACAAACCCGCTGTTTGAAGAGTTGTGCTCTCCAGTAACTTCTCCCTCAGATTTTTTTACCGCTGGTTGTATATTGTCTAACATGGCAGTAATATTACCTAGTTCTACATGGTCGCAGGCAGCTTTGACGGCCCCACAACTTTCGTGTCCTAGTATAAAAACCAATTTACTTCCGGCTACCTTGCAAGAATACTCCATGCTTCCTAAGATATCTGTGTTTTCAAAATTTCCTGCAACTCTTGCTACAAAAACATCACCAATAGTTTGGTCGAAAATTAATTCTACAGGCACTCTAGAATCTATACATGAAAGTACAATTGCTTTTGGATGCTGCCCAGTTGTAGTTTGTGTAATTAATGCTTTGTGATCTGCTGTATTTGCTTTGTTCGCTATGAAACGAGAATTTCCCTCAATGAAATCCTCTAAGACAAGCATTGGTGTTAATTTATCTTGTACTTCTTTTGTAATTGCTTTGATTATGTGCGACATAATTTTTTAATTTTAAGATTCGTCTGTTATATTTTCTTTTATCCATTGAACACAAGGTGAAAAACCTTTAAAAATGTGTTCTTTTGGTATAAAATCTGGAATGATATCAATTCTTTCCATCATATATCTAGGTTGTTGTAATAAGTTAACAAACAACACTTCGATATTTTTTTTCTTTAGATCTTGCAACATATCTTCCATAGCATACAGACCAGATTGATCCATATATTGCATTCTACCTAAACGCATAATTACGGTTTTTGCAGATTCAGGAATCTGTTGTGAAAGTGCTTGAAATTCACTTGTAGAACCAAAAAACAAAGGTCCTTTAATGTGCTTAATAAACACCTTTTCTTTTAAGTTTTCTGGAAAATCAATTTCATCTGCCCAAGATTCTTCTTTTAATGATTTTACATTTGATCTTTCTGCAGTTAAATCACCAATTTTTTTCATAAACATTAACGATGCAATTACTAGACCAATACCAACGGCATATACTAAGTTCCAGAAAGTAGAGAGTAGTAAAACTACCATCATAATTAAAACTTCAGAACTCAGTTTAATGGGTCCTATTTTAACATCTCTTGGTAAATATGGTATTGCTTTTAATCCTTTATAATCCATTACACCAATACCAACCGTAATTAATATACCTGCTAAAACACCTGCTGGAATTTTAGAAGCAATCGGTCCTAAGCCCAGCATTATCAATAGTAACATAATTCCTGCAATCATTCCAGAAAGTTTTGTTTTTCCACCTGCATTTATGTTTACTACGGTTCTAATGGTTGCACCTGCACCTGGAATACCTCCAAATAAGGCTGCAATACTATTTCCAATTCCTTGTCCAATTAACTCTTTGTTTGGCTTGTGTTTGGTTTTAGTCATATTATCTGCAACGACACTCGTTAATAGAGAATCAATTGCACCTAGGAGGGCTAAAGTTAATGCTGTAAAAATATAAGGTGTAATACTAGAGAGGCTAAACCCAGTAAAAATTTCCCATTTGGGAATGGGAATTCCACTTGGTATTTCTTGAATAGTTCTATAGTCTAAACCAAAGCCAACGGCAACACTAGACATTACAACTAACGCAACAAGTGTGCTAGGTACTTTAGTGGTAATTCTTTTAAAACCATAGATTATAAAAATAGTTCCTAGTGCGAGCATTAATTCTAACCAGTCAATATTTTGAACAGCTCTTGGCAATGCTTTAATTGCGCCTAAAGCACCAGAAGTTTCTTTTGCAGCTAAATTTTCTGATTCTTTTAAGATATCTGCACCTGAAATTTTATCAGCTCTTTTAATGGTTTCCTCAAAGTTTTCAATAACTAAAATCTTCTCACCAGCCTCTTCTTTTAGAAGATTTTTTAAAATTACTTCTTTGGCCTGTGGCTTGAAGGTTTCTACGAACACAGTATCTTCTTTAGGATAATAGCCAACAGAAGGCAATATTTGCGTAAGTAATATAATAAGACCAATTGCGGTCATAAATCCAGAGACCACTGGGTATGGAATGTATCTAATGTATTTACCCAAACCAATAACACCTAATATAATTTGAAATAACCCGGCTAAAATAAAAATAGTTAAGATGGCTGGCAAAGCCTTGGTAACATCTCCGTCATTGGCAGCAACAATACCCGCAATTACAACCATACTAACAGCTGTCATTGGCGCGGTTGGGCCAGAAATTTGTGTATTTGTTCCACCAAATAAGGCTGCAAAGAAACTAATAAATATAGCACCGTACAATCCTGCACTTGGCCCCAATCCAGATGATACACCGAAAGCCAAGGCTAGTGGAAGCGCAACAATACCTGCAGTAATACCACCAAAAGCATCTCCTTTTATGTTTGAAAATAATTTTTTCATAAAAAAATAAATTATTTAACCCATCGGTATATATACGACAGGTATAAAGTTAAAGTTAAATTTTGTGAGTTTTTTTGAAAATTTACAGGAATTCAGGAGGAGGATACGTATTCTCTTGATAAATATCTGTGTATTTTTTTAACCGGTAGTTTAGTAAATTTCTTTTTTTTAAAGAATTAAAAAGGGAATCAGTTTTTTTTATTTCAGAACTTTTTAAATCAAAATTTTTAGAAATTTCCTTTTGATTATTTTCCTCTTCACCAACATTAAAAAGAATAGAGATGTCAAAACTATCTTCTACAACCGATAGTATTGTGGGACTCACAATAAACAGTGTAAAAATAATAGTAAAGACAATTGCTATCCTTTTTTTCATCAAGTGTTGTTTAAAATTCTTTAATTTCTTCGGAAATTATCCAGCCTTGTTTTCCATCTGCTAATTTAATCTTTTTCCAATTATCAATAGCATCTAATACAATTACTTTTGCACCTTCATGCAATATAAAAACTTCTTCAGAGTTCAGGGTTGGCGCATTTCTAATTGCTGTTTTCTCTGCAAAAACAATTGCTTCTTTTTTATTTTTTGCTTGATTGTATTGATTACAGGTAATAAAAACGACAAAAAGTAACAGTATAAAGCTAAATAGACTTGTACTAAAGTAGATTCTTTTTTTAGTAGGATCATATCCAAAGTAAAATAATAAGAATAAAATAGCGGTTAAAAAAGAAAAAATAACAACAACTATTGCCCATTCATCAAACGATAATTTTTGTAAATAATTTTTATTAAATTTTTGAAAAATAGTTTTCGGGACCTCCTTTATATTGTCTAAAGCTAGCCGTTGTGCAAATATTAAATTGTTTTGAACATCAGTGTTTAAAGGATCTAATTTTAGCGCTTTTTCATAGTAGAATATAGTTGGGCCAACTTTATTTAACTTATAATGTGCATTTCCCAAGTTTAAGTATAACTCTGACGAGATTGCATCTAGGGTTTCAATTTCTTTATACTTTTTAATAGCTTCTTCAAACGCACCGTTTCTGTATAGCTCATTAGCAGAAACAAATAAACTATCTGCATTTTGACCACTAATACTATTGGCAATTAATAACAATAAAAATAAAATATTTTTCATCTTATAACTGTTTATCTAATTGAACAATAACTGCTTTTGCACGCTCAAATTCTTCTTTCATCTCAGTTGCTGTAAAAGGAGTGTAACGAGCGAAATCAGAATTTTTTAATACTTCAATAAATTGGTGAATTGCAGTTGCTTCTACATTTTTACCTTTTAAAATTTCGGTAATTCTTTCTTTACTTATTTCTGCAGTTTCAACGCCTAATTTTGCCTTTAAATAATTGTGTAGAGCACGCTCTAAGGCTTCATAAAACGCTTCTTTTTTACCCAATTGTTTTTGTGCCTTAGAAAGATATTTTTTAGCTAATTTTTCTGCTTTTCTAGTTTTATTACCCAAAATATCATTACTTCTCTCTTCATTTTTCTTACCAATAAAAACTCCGATAGGAATTGCAATTAATGGCAATAAAAATAAAACATAAAAGAGGTTAGATTTAAAAAAATCTATTTTTTTAGCAGTTATGAAATTAGTTTTAGTAGCGATATATCTAAAGTTTTTCCCAGTAGAAATAACTTCTTGTTTTCTTACAGAACTGGTATCTAAAGTAATTAATTCTTTTCCTTCTTGCACATCTACAAAAAAATCTTCTGTAGCAATTGTTTTGTATTTTTTTTCTTTTGGATTAAAGTAAGAGAAAGAAATACTTGGTATTTTATACTTTCCTTTGTATAAAGGAACTACTGTGTAGGTGTCTGTTACAGCGCCAGAAAGACCACTTGCATTTACACGCACACGTTCTTTTCTTTCTGGTTGGTACATTTCCAATTCCGCAGGAGTTTCTACTGTTGGTAATTCAAATAATTTTAAGTTTCCTTTTCCAGAAATTTTTACTTGTACCTGGCTAGTTTCATTTGCTTTTAAAATATCTTTACTTAAAGCAACACTAAAATTAAAGTCTCCAACTGCTCCTGCAAAGTTTGCTGGTTTTCCTTCTAAAGGAAGTGACTTAGGACGAATTATTTTTTTAGTAGAAGCAAATTCTCGTCTAATATTCTTTGTGATTGCATTTCCGAAAAAATCTGCACGTCCAGATGGCACTCCAATTACAATATCCATTCTCATTGGATCTATAGAAAGTTTTCCTGTTTTTGTTGGAATTAGAAGTGCTTTTTGAAGCACAATATATCTGTAGTTTTCCCCATTGTATTTTCCCATTTTTACTGGAAAACCATTTACTTTAATGTCTTGATTCCAAAAACCGTTATACTTTGGCGCTTCTGAAATAGAAGTATCATAAACACTTACATTTTCACTTACATACAGTCTATATTCTACATAAATTCCTTCACCAACATAAGGGTTAGCTTTAGATATTTCTGCTACTAAATGAATGTTTTGCTGTGCAACATAATTTGGGTCATTTGGGTTTTTAGGAATTTCTACAGGATCTAAAACAATTACTTTAACAGGTTCAGACTTTATAAATTTACCACCAATTTTTATAGATGCACTTGCAATAGAAAAGGCTCCTTTTCTTTTGGGTTGAATAATGTAGGTGTACGATTGGGAAAAGGTTACTTTTCCATTAATCCAAGATTGACTAACAGATTGACTTGGTCCGCCAACAACTCTAAAATTAGTAAATTTTGGGGGAGAGAAATTATCTCCTCCCTGCTTATCAATAGAAAATTCTATCCGTAAACGCTGGTTTACACCTAGTTTGTTTTTACTAACTTTTGCCTTTAAGGTAGCTTCTTGTGCAACTAAAGAAATACTTAGTAAACAAATAAATAGAGATATGTAAAATTTCAACTTCATCAACTTTTTCTAAAACGTAAAGCTACCAATCTTTTTCTTGTTTTACCTTTTTACCTTTTGCTTTTTTAGCATTCATTTTCTTTTGGGTTTTTTTCTCCTCATTATTTAAGCTTTCTAACAATTGCTTTACTTGCTGAGGTGTCATTTTACCGGGTTGTGGTTTTGGTTTTTGTGGTTCTTTCTTTTTATCTTTTTTAGGGTCTTGTTTTTTATCCTTGTCTTTATCTCCTTCACCGTCTTTGTCATCGTCTTTTTTATTCTTGTCTTTTTTATCTTTGTCCTTATCGTTTTTATCCTTCTGATCTTTGTCTTTTTTATCCTTATCCTTATCCTTATTTTTGTCTTTGTTTTTGTCGTCTTTTTTATCTTGTTTTTCTTTGTCTAATAATTGCTGTGCAACGGCTAAATTATAACGAGTTTCGTCATCTGTAGGATTGTTTCTTAAGGCACTTTTAAAAGCATCTACAGCCCCCTGATAATTTTTAGACTCCATCATAGCGTTTCCTATATTATGAAACGCTTCGGCTTTAATACCCTTGTCGGTTGCAGTTTTTGCAGTTAATTCATACTGAGGTATTGCTTCTTTGTAATTTTTATTTTTATACAATGCATTTCCTAAGTTGTAGGATGCCTTATCGTAATTAGAATTACTCCCCAATGCTTTTTGATAGGCTACAGAAGCATCTGTGAATTGTTCTTTTTGATACAATTCATTTCCTTGACGCAGCATTTTCCTTGCAGTTCTTTGCTGTGCAATAGTATCTTTTTGTGCTGCTATTTCTTTAGATGAAAAGAGCATTAAGAAAATGATAAACAGGTATTTTAATTTTTTCATTTAATTTTTTGTTTTCTCTTCGTTAAATAAATCCGCTTTTTTTAACCATTTTGTTTTCTTTTCAAACAAGAAAACATCCATAATTAAAAAGAATAAACCCAATCCTAAGAACCATTGAAATTGATCTTTATAGTCAGAAAACTGCTTGGTCTCAAACTCGCTTTTTTCTGCATTTGCAATAATCTCTGCAATTTCATTTACAGGATTTTCAGTAATATTGCCATCAATATATTTTCCATTAGCGGCATCTGCAATTCCTTGTAAAACTGCTGGTTTACGTTTTGTAATTACAGTTTCACCTTTGTTATCTTTTTTATAACTATTCACAGCACCATTTACACGTATAGGAATTGGCCCACCTCTATCTGTACCAACGCCAACAGTATAAATTTTTACACCTTCGTTTGCTAAGTTTTGCGCAACCTGCTTTGTTTCTTCTTGGTGATCTTCCCCGTCTGAAATAATAATTAAAAATCGGTTGGTTTGCTCATCATTATTATAATATGTTTTTGCTAATTCTAATGCGCCATTAATATCTGTTCCTTGACTAGAAACCATGTCTGGATTTGCGTTTTGTAGAAACATACTAGCCGCGGCATGATCTGTAGTTATTGGTAATAATGGATATGAATTTCCTGCATAAATAATAATACCAACTCTGTCTGAACCTAATTTATTAATTATTTTAGAAATAATTTGCTTTGCTTTCTCTAACCTGTTAGGGGCAATGTCTTCTGCCAACATACTTTTAGAAACGTCTAAAGCAAAAACAACATCTACACCTTCTCTTTTAACTGTTTTTAATTTCGTTCCCATTTTTGGGTTGGTCAAAGAAATTATTAAAAAGGTAATACCCACTAATAAAGTTACCAATTTTAAAGTAGTTTTAAAGCTAGATGAATTTGGTGCTAATTTTTTGAGTAGTGCGCTATTAGAAAAGGCACGTTGTGTTCTTTTTTTCCACCATAAAACCAACAAGAAAATAACAATCATTGCCGGAATAATTGTTAGTAGATAAAAATAAATTGGTTCTTCTATTCTGTACATTATTTTTTAATTGAAAGATTCAATTTTTTATATAAAACTTTTGAAAATTGTATTTCTTAAAATGAATTCTAACAATAAGAATCCTAATCCTAAGAGCACAAAAACTCTAAACTTCTCTTGATAATTATAATACTTAAACTCTTCTATTTTTGTTTTTTCTAGGGCATCAATTTCGTCATAAATTTCTTTTAAAGATTCATTGTCCGTTGCCCTAAAATATTTCCCTTCGGTTTCTGTTGCAATTTCTTGCAATAGTTTTTCATCTATTTCTACTTGTTGCTTTCTAAAATTCAGCTTGCCTGTTCTAGGGTCTTTACTCCACGGGAAATCTGCCATCCCATTCGTACCAATTCCTATGGTATACACTTTTATTTTCAACTCTTTAGCTAATTCGGTTGCCGTTCTTGGATCTATATTACCAGAGTTATTTACACCATCTGTAAGTAAAATAATGACTTTACTTTTTGCCTTACTTTCTTTTAGTCTGTTTACACCCGAACCTAAACCCATTCCAATAGCTGTTCCACCTTCTAATTGCCCCCATTTCAATTCAGAAATTGTACGTTTCACAATTCCTTTATCACTTGTAATTGGGGTTTGGGTAAAACTTTCACCGGCATATACCACAATACCAATTCTATCGTTTGGTCTTCTGTCTACAAAATTTACAGCTACTTTTTTAAGAGCCTCTAATCTATTTGGCTTTAAATCTCTAGCCAACATGCTGGCAGATACATCAATGGCCATTACAATATCAATTCCTTTATTCGTTTTTGTTTTCTTGCTTACAGATACATTTCTAGGTCTTGCTAGCGCAATTATAATTGCAGACAAAGCAAGCAGCCTTAATAGATATAGAATTGGTTTTAATTTTGATAAAAATGAGCCACCTTTAAAACCTTTTACACTCGGCATTGTTAAAACAGCAGTATCTTTTTTACGCATAAAGAAATGCCAAACTGCTAATAGCGGTATGAGTATTAGTAACCAGAGAAACTCAGGATTTAAAAATTCGAAATTACTCCAGTTCATCTTCTTTTTCTATTATTTGTTTAGGCTTTAAGTTTCCTATAATAAATTCTGCATCTCTTCTGTCGTCTTCAATTTCAATAGCTAAAGGTTTCGACTTGGCAAACTTTACTAAATCAGCTTCTTGTAATAAGTCTTTTAACTTTTTTATTGTTTCTTTTGAAGTTTCTATACTATCTGCGTTCTTAAAACCTTTTATCATTGCTAGCACTTCATCAGTAGTATTTTCTAATGCAGGCACTTTCAATTCACGCTCAATATAGCCACGTACAATTTCTGTTAATTCAGAGTAATATTCTTTTATTTTATTGTTTTGCCACAAGAGCTTTTCGTCTAATTCATTCAACCTTAAAATCGCCTCTTCAAAAGGAGGCAAGGTTCTATAAGTTGGCGCATCTTCGGTTTCTTTTCTTTTTCTAATTACAAACCAATAAATCCAGAAACCTATGATAGCTAAAATTGCTAAAATGAGATATATGTAGATTCTAAAATCATCAAAAGTATAAGGTTCTTTTTTGATAGATTTTATTGGAAATTTTTTAACTTTTAAAGTATCTATTGCAATTGTTGCTATATTTATTAAAAGAGAATCTGTTAAAAAAGCCTGATTTTTCACAAAGATTTGTTGTTGCGGAATGTAAAATGCTCCGCTATCAAAGCCTGTTAATATGTATCTTCTGATGAGGCTGTTTTTAATAGTATCTATTCTTGTAGAATCGATAATCTCCAATCCCTTTAGTTGGATTTTAGGAATGATTACATTCTGAGTTTCAGCTACCGAGATTTTTAATTGAAACTGCTCACCAATTCTAATGCTGGTAGTATCAATTTCTGCTTTAACCATTGGTTTTTGCGCAAAACTTATGGTTGAAATAAATAGTAATATATAGAATATTTGTTTTTTCATTTTAAGACTATCTTCCTTTGTGTTTAAAATAACCTAATAATTTTTTCACGTAATTTTCATCAACTCTTGTATTTACACTTCCGGCGCCACTTCTTTTAAACATGTTTGTGTAATAGTCTGAAAGTCTTATTGCATTTGTTTTGTAACTTGTTCTTACAGACCTTGATGCGGTATTAATTAATTGCACATTGCCGGTTTCAGAATCTAGCATTGGCACCATTCCTAAATTAGGAATTTCGGCATCATGTTTATCAAAAACTCGAATACCCGTTAAATCGTGTTTTTTTGCTGCAATTTTCAGTGTCTTTTCATAGTCATCGTCCATGAAATCTGATAACATAAAAACAATCGCTCTTTTTTTCATTACACTAGATAGAAACTTTAAAGCTGCTGCAATGTTTGTTTTTTTACTTTTTGGTTTAAATTCTATGAGCTCTCTAATAATTCTTAAAACATGACTTTTTCCTTTTTTAGGAGGAATGAACAACTCAATATCATCAGAAAATAAAATTAAACCAACTTTATCATTATTTTGAGTTGCAGAAAAAGCCAATGTTGCGGCAATTTCTGTGACGGTATCTTTTTTAAACTGTGTAGCTGTTCCAAATAATTCAGAACCAGAAATATCTACTAAAAGCATCATCGTTAATTCACGTTCTTCTTCAAAGACTTTAATATAAGGTTCGTTGTAGCGCGCGGTAACGTTCCAGTCAATTGCTCTAACATCGTCACCAAATTGGTATTGTCTTACTTCAGAAAAAGTCATACCACGTCCTTTAAAAGAGGAATGGTATTCACCTCCAAAAATATCATTAGACAAACGTTTTGTCTTAATTTCTATTTTACGTACTTTCTTAAGTATCTCTTTTGTATCCATTTATTCAATTGTCAGTTAACATGTATCAATTATTAGTTTCACCTTTTAAACGTATAATTGTTTTTTGATAATTGTTTATGGTACTTCAATTTCATTAATAATATCGTTTATAATATCAACAGAAGTTATATTTTCTGCTTCCGCTTCATATGTAATACCAATTCTGTGGCGCAATACATCATAAACTACAGCCCTAACATCTTCTGGAATTACATACCCTCTTCGTTTAATAAAGGCATAACATTTTGCTGCTTTTGCCAAATTTATACTTCCACGCGGAGAGGCTCCAAAACTAATTAAGTCTTTTAATTTTGATAAGTTATATTTTTCTGGATACCGTGTTGCAAAAATAATGTCTAGAATATATTTTTCGATTTTCTCGTCCATATAAACCTCATTTGCAACTGCTCTTGCTTTTATAATTTGGGCTACAGAAACTACAGGGTTTACTGTGGCAAAGCTACCGGATAAATTCTGGCGCATAATAAGTTGCTCATCTTGTAATTTCGGATAATCAATGACCACTTTCAGCATGAATCTATCTACTTGTGCTTCTGGTAAAGGGTATGTTCCTTCTTGTTCTACAGGGTTTTGAGTTGCCATTACTAAGAAAGGTTCATCTAGCTTAAAGGTAGTGTCTCCAATAGTAATTTGGCGTTCTTGCATTGCCTCTAATAAAGCAGATTGCACTTTTGCAGGCGCTCTGTTAATCTCATCTGCCAATACAAAGTTTGCGAATATTGGACCTTTTTTAATCATGAAGTCATTTTCCTTCATGTTGTAAATCATGGTTCCAACAACATCTGCAGGCAATAAATCTGGTGTAAACTGCACTCTACTAAAACTTGCTTGTACCGCTTTAGATAGTGTGTTAATTGCCAAAGTTTTTGCTAATCCAGGAACTCCTTCCAGTAAAATATGACCATTACCAATCAACCCGATTAATAAACTCTCTATCATTTGTTTTTGTCCAACAATTACTTTGTTCATTTCTAAAGTAAGAATATCTATAAAGGCACTTTCCCTTTCAATTTTCTCGTTAATTGCTCTTACATCTACATCCATTATATATTGTATTTGGTGTTATTTTTTTTATTGGAACAAAACTACAATTTTAACATATTTATTTTTGTTAAAAGTAGGTTAAAGATGATTCATTAATTTTTATTACTTTTAGAGAATTATTGAGTACTAATTTTTTTATGGAAAAGTTAACGGATAAGTTTTTATGGAAAGCATTAAAAGAAGGAGACCTAAATGCGTTTTCTGTGCTTTTTGAAAGCTACTATCCAGATTTGCATAGTTACGGATTAAAAATATCTAAAAATACTGCGGTTACAGAAGATACGTTGCAAGACTTTTTTTTATATGTTTTTGAGCACAGAGAAAATTTAAGTGATTTAGATACCATTGCACCCTATCTTTTCACGTCCTACAGACGTTTTTTATTAAAGGTGATGAAAAAAAACAATAAATTAACGCATACCGATTTTTCTGAAGATACTTTTGTGGACCTTCAATTTACGGCAGAAGAGATAATGACAGAGCAAGAAACAACCATTTTTAAAAATAAAAACTTGTCTGTTTTATTAAGTAAATTACCAAGTAGACAAAAAGAGGCCATTTATTTGAAGTATTACAGCGGTTTAAAAGCTTCAGAAATCTCAGAAATAATGGGTATTAATTATCAAAGTGTAGTAAATACATTGCATAAAGCAATAAAAAGTTTAAAAGAAGAAATATCTATTATAAAACTATTTAAGCTTTAACATAAAATTAAGGGTATAAAAAATAGAATAGTATCTTATATAAGTAGAAAGAGAAAATTAAGAGATGATCAAAAAACAATACAATACCATAAACGATTTTTTAGAAGACGTGTCTTTTAAAAATTGGGCATTACAAAATAATGGTACAGACATAAATTTTTGGGAATTTTGGATTGCAAATAATCCAGAGAAAAATGAATTGGTAAACAAAGCGAAAGACCTTGTTCTAGGTGTTTCTTTTAATAAGGACCTTGTTAGTAAAGAAAAAGTTGCTTTTGAATGGAAAAAATTAGAAGCTAAAATTCAGGAAAAAACAAAAGCACCAAAAGCACCAAAAGTAAAAGTTATATTTTTAAGAAAATTTAGTGCAGCAGCATCCATATTACTATTATTCTCTTTAGGCTTCTATTTTTTAAATAGTAATTCTAAGATTACACATAAAACTAATTTTGGCGAAATATTAAACATTAAATTACAAGACGGTAGTGATGTTACCTTAAATTCAAACTCTAGCCTATCATACTATAAAAACGAAAGTAGAAGAGTTTGGTTATCTGGAGAAGCATTTTTTCAGGTTGATAAAAAAATCGTTACTCAGGCGAAGTTTTGGGTAATCACAAAAGATTTATCTGTAGAAGTATATGGCACTTCTTTTAATGTAAGTACAAAACAAGAAAAAACAGCTGTTTTCTTAGAGGAAGGAAATATTTGGCTAAAACTTAAAAATGGTACGGATAAAAAAATGATTCCTGGTAATTATATTTCGTATTCAGCTGAAGAAAATAAAATTTTAGAAGACAAAAATATTTTCAATCCAATTATAAAAACAAGTTGGAAAGATGGGTCTTTGCTTTTTGAAAACCTATCTTTGGAAAAAGCGATGGAGAAAATAGAAGAATCTTATGGATATTCTATTGTTTTTAAGGATGATAACAGCAAAGATATATTAATAACAGGAGCAGTTCCTATTACAAATATAAATATCTGTATAAAAGCCATTGAAAAGTCTGCAGGTGTGCTCATTGTTAAAAAAGAGAACAGGCTTATTATTAGCAAGAAGTAGCTATAATTCACAAAAGTAAATGACAAAAAAATTAGTATTTCTAAAACTTATATTAATTGTCTTTGTATCGTTTATATTTCAAACTGCGCTTGCTCAAACCAAATCTAAAAATACAATACCATTGGCGGCATTGCTAAATAAAATTAGTAATACCCATGAGATTTTCTTTACTTACAAAGCCAATTTACTTTTAAATAAAAAAATACAAGAAGCCGGCTTTAGAAACCTATCTTTAAAAGCATCTATATCTTTACTTGAAAAACTCACCCCTTTTCTTTTTGATGATTTAGGAAACAACTATTTTGTGATCTATTCTAAGGAAGAGGCAGCTAAAAAGAAACTTTTATCTCAAGGCACTACTTTTTTTTCTAAAGATGCTGTTATAGACAGTACATTTAATAACAACCAAATAACAGTTAGAGGTATTGTTTTAAGTTCAGATAATACACCTCTAAGTGGTGCTGCTTTGCAAGAAACAGCATCTTTAACGGGAATAACAACAAATAGAGACGGGACTTTTGAGTTTAGGGTTCAGGATAAAAACACCATTGCCATTAGCTTTTTAGGTCATGAATCTAAAACACTAAACTTAAAACCCAATGTATTTCATTCAATTGTTTTATTATCTGGACAAGATTTAGATGAGGTGCAAGTAGTGGGTTCTAGAAATAAAAAAAGAGTTGCTAATGACACCCCTGTAGCTATAGATTTTATTAATATTGAGGATACCTCCTCTAAAAGTAGTCAAGTAGAAATTAATCAATTTTTACAGTATGCAATTCCTTCCTTTAACGCTACTAAACAATCTGGCGCAGACGGTGCAGATCATATAGATCCTGCAACAATTAGGGGTCTAGGACCAGACCAAACATTGGTTTTAATTAATGGGAAAAGAAGACACAAGGCATCTTTAATAAATTTATACGGTACAAGAGGAAGAGGTAATTCAGGTACAGATTTAAATGCAATTCCGATTTCGGCTATAAAAAGAATAGAATTATTAAGGGACGGTGCTTCTGCACAATACGGTTCAGATGCTATTGCGGGTGTTTTAAATATTGTTTTAAAAGATTCTGACAATGCTTTAACTATAACTTCTACTTTAGGTTTTAACAATGCAGATACCAATTCTATTTACCCGAACAGAGCAGATGGTTTTACTTATAAATTGGGGTTAAACTATGGTATGAAAATAGTTAAAGGAGGATTTGTTAATTTTTCTGCAGAAGCGCTATCTGCAGATAAAACAATAAGACCAGCAACCCTTGCAAGAGATAAGTACGGACAGGCTGCGGTTAAAAATGTTAGCTTTTTTTTAAACGCTGAAATTCCTCTTGATATTAACACTAAATTTTATATAAATGGGGGTGTAAATTATAAAAACACAGAAGCTTTTGCTTTTTCTAGAAGAGCGAATACTGCAAGAAATGTGCTCGATATTTATCCCAGCGGCTTTGATCCATTAATTACATCAAATATTATAGACAATTCAGCATCCATTGGTTTGCTTACAAGTTTTAAAGAATGGAGTGTTGACTTGAATAATACTTTTGGTAGAAATAATTTTCATTACTTTATAAAGAACACTTTAAATGCTACTTTAGAGGAAAACTCTCCAACAGAGTTTGATGCAGGTGGGCACCAATTAATTCAAAATACTACTAGTATCGATTTTTCTAAATATTTTTTAGCAGCGCCCTTTAGTTATAACATTGCTATGGGTTTGGAGTATAGAATAGATGCTTATAAAATATTTTCTGGCGAAGAAGCTTCTTATAGCTCCTATGATATGAACGGAGATTTAATAAACTCTAGAACGCCTCTTTTAGATTATCAAACGTATAATGGAGTAATAAGACCCGGTGGATCTCAGGGTTTTCCTGGGTATGGTCTAGAGAATGAAGTAGACAGGAATAGGTCTAATTTTAGTGTTTATTTAGACACAGAAATAGATTTTTCAGATAAATTTATGCTTGGGTCTGCTTTGCGTTTCGAATATTATAGCGATTTTGGTAGCACGCTAAACTACAAGCTTGCTTCTAGATATAAAATAAATCAAAAATTAAATTTAAGAGGTTCTTTTAGTACTGGTTTTAGAGCACCTTCTTTGGCACAAAGGTATTATAATTTAACTTTTACAAACTTTATAGGAACTGAAGCTTCAGAATCTTTTTTAATAGCAAACAACAGCGCTATTGCCAGAAGATTTAATATTGATGAATTACAGGAGGAAAAAGCTAGAAATTTTAGCTTAGGGTTTACAGCAAAACTAAGTAAAACCTTTAATGTGGCAATAGACGCATATTATGTAGCTATTAAAGATAGGATTATTTTGAGTGGTAATTTTGATGCTTCAGATTTAGGCGTAGGAATAGACAATGTTCAATTTTTTGCAAATGGCGTAAATACAGAAACTACTGGCGTAGATTTGGTTTTAAACTGGGAAAAGCAAATGGAAAACAGTCAACTTTCTATAGACCTTTCTGGTAATATAAATAATATGATTATTACCCATATTAAAAACAAAGCATTAGATCAAGAAACTTTTTTTGGCACTAGAGATCAGCAATATTTATTGGCCTCTGCACCCAAAAGTAAATTTAATTTGGGGATAAATTATAGTTATAAAAAATTAGAAACATCGGTAAGTTTTACGCGGTTTAGCCGAGTAGATTTGGTAGATTGGCAAATAAGTCAAGATATATCAAACTTTAACAATTCAGAAGCAGAGAGAGCTGCTGCCGCTGCTGATATTTATGATCCAAAAATAACAACAGATATGCATTTTAGTTATCATATAACTACCGAAGTTAATTTACAGTTTGGTGCTAATAATTTATTGAATGTATACCCAACTAAACAAAATAGTTTTACAGATAGTGGTGGCTTATGGGATGCTACACAAATGGGAACAAACGGCTCTTTCTATTACACAAAATTGAACATAAAACTATAAATACTTCAGATTTTACTGTGTTCTCTCTTTTTTTTGAAAATAAATAAATTTTAAAGGGTATATTTTTTACTTTCTTGTCTTATATAATAAATAAGGCTTTGCACATTTAAGGCTGCAGAGGTTATTTAAATATAATTTTTAACTAACAATTTATTTATGAAACAAAGATTTTTTTTAAAAGCGTTTACAATTGCTTTTATGTTTATGCTACCTTTAGGGTTAATGGCACAGACAATTAAAGGAAAAGTAACAGACAAATCTGGTAATACAATACCTTATATGAATGTTCTAGTACAAGGAACTTCTACAGGAACTACAACAAGCGATGCTGGTGAATTTAGCTTAGCAGTAAAAAGTTTACCTGTTACTTTAGTATTATCTTCTATGGGTTTTGAAACAAAAACTGTAAAAGTAACTACTAGTGATTTTATAACAATTACCGTGCAAGAAGCAAGTGAAGGTTTGGACGAGGTTGTTATTACAGGTAATAGAATTAAGCCTAGAACAATACTCGATTCACCGGTACCAATTGATAATATTGATGTTGCTGAATTAGTGAAGAGTGGACAACCTACTTTAGATAGAATGTTAACTTTTAAAGTTCCATCTTTTAACTCTCAAAATCAGGCAATATCAGATGCTACTGCTCATTATGATCCGGCAGATTTACGTGGTTTAGGACCGAGTAGAACGTTAGTTTTAATTAACGGAAAACGTAAAAATCAAAGTGCTCAAGTATATTTAAATAGAACTCCAGGAAAAGGAGAAGTTGGTGTAGATTTAAAAAGTATTCCAACGGCTGCGATCGAAAGAGTTGAGGTTTTAAGGGACGGTGCTTCTGCAATCTACGGATCAGATGCCATTGCAGGTGTGATGAATATTATTTTAAAGAAAGATGTGGAATATTCAACTTTTACATCTTCAGCAGGTCTTACCTCAGAGCAAGACGGTTTTAATTTTTCTTCAGATTTTAATACTGCATATACCTTTGGTGAGGGAGGTTTTGTAAACATAACTTTAGGGTACTACAAGCAAGAAACTACAAACAGAGCAGGTATTGCGTCAGATGTAGGTAGTACTCCAAGAGATATCGCATGGTTGGCTGAGAATCCAACAGCAGGAATGACAGTAGGTCAACCAGCAATGGAAAAGAAAGATTTTTTCGTAAATATGGAGCACCCAATTGGAGATGATTCAACACTCTATTCTTTCCACGGAGTAACAACAAGAATTGGGCAAAGTTTTGCATATTATAGGGCGCCATATTGGAGAAATGATGTTGCAGATTCAAATTTTATAACTAGAGATGCTGCTGATTTTATTGGTTATCAACCAACATTTGAAACCAAAATTAATGATCATATTAATGCATTGGGGATAAGGTTTCCAATTGCAGAAGGATGGAATGCGGATGCAAGTGTTACTTACGGAGCTAATGATGTAGATGTAACTGTAAACAATTCTGTAAATAGAGATTATTTAGCAGATAATGGAACTTCTCCAAGATCTTTTAATCCAGGTGGATATACTTTCTCAAACATTGTAGGTAACTTTGATGTGAATACGCTATTAACTAAATCTCTTGGTTTGGCAGTAGGAATGGAATTTAAGCAAGAAATTTTTAAAGCAATTGAAGGAAACCCATTATCTTATTATGGTGCAGGTTCAGATTCTTTTGCAGGAATTAAGCCAGCAGAAGCTGGAAAATGGTCTAGAAACAATTTAGCTTTGTACTCTCAATTAGAGTATGATGTTTCTGATAAATTATTATTAGGTATTGCTGGGCGATACGAAAATTATACAGACGCCGGATCTAATTTTTCTTGGAAAGCTAATGGACGTTATAAATTAGGTGAAAAAGGAGCTTTTAGAGCATCTTATAGTACTGGTTTTAGAGCGCCAACGTTGCATCAATCTCATATTACTTTAAGTCAATATATTATTGTTGCTGGGTCTGCAGAGCCTTTATTACAAGGAACTTTAGCAAATGACAATCCTGCTGTACAAGCATTAGGTGTGCCAACTTTAACACATGAAATTTCCGAAAATTTATCAGCTGGATTAACCTATAAGTTTAATAGAAATTTTTCTGGATCAATCGATTTTTATCAAATTAATGTAGATGATAGAGTCTTGTTTACTTCTCAAATTGGTTCTGATGGAGATGCTTCTACCACAAATCCTGTGGAACAAATTTTAGAGGATAACAATGTTGTAGCGGTGCAAGTATTTATTAATGCTGGTGATACAAAAACAACCGGTACTGATATTGTCTTAAACTACAGAAATATAGAAATGGGTGAAGCTAAATTACATGCAAGTTTTGCTGCAAACTTTAATGAAACTACATTTAAAGCTATTAATACACCAAAGACTATTGCAGATGCGGGATATGATATTTTTGATAGACAAGAGCAAGGTTTAATTACCAACTCTAGACCAAAATCAAAAATGATTTTAGGCTTAAATTATATCAATGATAAATGGGATATTTCTTTTAATAATACTCGTTTTGGTCAAGTAACAATTACAGCACCATCTGATGGAATAGACCAAGAGTTAGCTGCTAAAATTTCTACGGACTTCGGTTTTGGTTATAAATTAACAGATATGATTACGTTCAATGCGAACATTAATAATATTTTCGATGTATATCCAGATGTAACTTTAGCTTCCACAAATACATCACAAGCGGGTTCAAGATTTAAGTACTCTTCAGAAGTACAACAATTAGGTCAATTAGGAACAAACTTTACTGTAGGAATTAATGTTCAGTTTTAAAACAAAGTATATTTAACTTTAATAATAGAAAGAGTAGCTTAATAGCTACTCTTTCTAAATTTATAAAATCATGATTGTTTATGATAAAGTATCCTCAATAGGAGAGATCGCGTAAACATTAGAATTTTAAAAAGAAAATTCATCAAAGAATTTAAATAATGGAATAAAGGCGGCTAGAGGTCTTTTTATAATGAAGCACATAACTTCCGCAGACAGTTGCTAAAAGTAGGGGTAAAGTTGTTGGTTATACCTTATCCATGACAGTAGATTTTGTAAGTAAATTTGTAGTTTTAAAACTAATGTTTCATAAAATTTCTAAGTTAGTTTCTGACGGAAAATACATTGTTATGGGACAAATCTGTATTGCTAAAGATTATAGAAAGCAGGGCGTTTTTAGAGTATTGTAACAGTTTATGAAAACAGTTACTTGTCTTAATACTTTTGACAGAATACTAATAGATATAGATCGTAAGAATCATCGATCATTGAAGGCCCACGAATCTATAGGTTTTACAAACCTGAAAGATTACAAATAGCTGGTAATAATTGGAAAATAGTTTCCTTAAAAGTTTAGTATTTTTTTAAATGAAGCTCGTTTTCATTAAATACACCATACGTGAAGTATTGAATCCAATCACCTAAATTTACATAGGTAGAATTTTCTTGTAGTTTAATTTCTAAAGGAAGGTGTCTATGACCAAAAACAAAATAATCATAGTGTTTAGACGCTAATTTTCTTTTGCAGTATTGCACCAACCACTCCTCTTCTTCGCCTAAAAACTTGGCATCTTCATCACCAGAAATTAATTTATTTTTTACAGACATGTATTGTCCAAGTTTTACACCAATATCTGGATGTAGCCATCTAAATAGCCATTTAAAGAAAGGAAACGTAAATACTTTCTTCATGCGTTTATATCCCTTATCCTCAGGTCCTAGACCATCTCCATGGCCAATAAGCATTTTTTTATTATTGATACAAAATTCTTGTGGAGCATGATATACAGGAATATTTAACTCTTTTTCAAAATAGTCATTCATCCATAAATCATGGTTCCCAACAAAGAAATAAATAGGAATACCTGCATCTTTAAGTGCTGCTAGTTTTCCTAAGACTCGAACAAAACCTTTAGGAACTACAGTTTTATACTCAAACCAAAAGTCGAATAAATCACCTAATAAAAAAACAGCTTCAGCATCTTCTTTTATACTATCTAACCAAGCAACAAACTTTTTTTCTCTAGGAAAACTTGCTGCTGCAGTGGGCGCACCTAAATGCTGATCCGAAGCAAAATAGACTTTTTTATTATCTGAGGTATTTATTGTTATCATTGCTACAAAGAAAAGCTATTCTAGTATACTTTCCAACTCCAATACTTTTTGCAGCATTTTATCCTCTTGATGTATAATTCTATAGAAGCCAAGGTCTCCAAATAGTACATTAGCTATAGACGCATTTAAATAACGTTTTATGCTTTTTTTCTCCTTAGAGGTAGGATTTCTTCGGTTTTTTACAGCAATTAAAAAAGCATTATAAATAGTTTCATCTGTATCAAAATTGTCAATAAAATCCTCAATTTTCCATTTTTCTAATTCCGTTCTCTTGTTATCTACATAATCAAAAGCAAAACTATTAATTTTATAAAAGTTAAAATTGGTAAGGGTAGAAGAGGTATCTATCCCTACAAATACATCTGGTATAATACCACCACCGCCATATACTATTTTACCTTTAGGAGTTTTAAATTGTAAAGAATCTATTACTTGAATACTATCTTGACTTAGCAATTCTCCATTAGCGATTCTTTTCTCGTATTCCTGGTAATAATTTTTGTTTCCGTTACCAGAATATGGTTTTTGAATAGAACGTCCGGTAGGCGTGTAATAACGAGCCGTTGTCAAACGAACCGCAGAACCATCTCCTAGATCCATTTCTATTTGTACAAGACCCTTTCCAAAAGAGCGTCTTCCAATAATTGTTCCCTTGTCGTTATCTTGTAAAGCACCAGCTACAATTTCTGATGCAGATGCAGAGTTTTCATCAATTAAGACATACAAACCACCTTTTTCAAAATCTCCTTTTTTGGTAGCAAAAGATTCATCAATTTCGTCTTTATTATTTTTTGTGAAAACAATTAGTTTGTCTTCCTCTAGAAACTCATCTACAATGCTATTTGCAATATCTATAAAGCCACCACCATTGCCGCGAAGATCTAATACTAGATCTGTCATTCCCTTCTTTTTTAAGATATTTAATGACGTCTTAAACTCTGTGAAGGTGTTTCTTGCAAAACGATCTAGTTTTATATAACCAATAGAATCATTTAGCATATATGATAAATCTACACTTTTAATATTTACACTTCCGCGAGTAACAATTACATTAAAAAGAGAATCTGTACTTTTTCTGTAAATTTTAAGATTTACCTCTGTGTTATCGGCTCCTTTTAAATATTTAGGAACAGCATCACTTATAATTTCTCTACCAAATAAAGTATCTTTATTTGCCATTAAAATACGGTCTCCTGCTTTTATGCCTGCTTTTATACTGGGGCCACCTTTTATAGGTTGCACTACAGTAATAGAATCTGAAATCATTCTAAACTGAACACCAATACCCACAAATTTACCCTGCATGTTCTCTTTTACGGCTTGTAGTTTTTCTTTTGGGATATAGACAGAATGTGGATCTAGCTCGCCCAGCATTTGGGTTATCGCACCATCTAGTAGATTGTCTGTACTCACTTTATCTACGTAATCATTTTCAATAAAATTAATAAGTCTTTTAATTTTTCTTTCTTGGGATGCACTTTTAGATATCGGTAAAAAATTAGTGGCATCTTCGCCAAAAGACATACCTATTAAAATTCCAAAAACTACAGCAATTGAAAGAAAAAGTGGTAGGTTTTCTTTATTCATAAGGTAGATTAATTATTTCTATACCGGCTTTTTCTAAAAACTTTATTCCAGCATCATCTTTATACGCATTGGCGTATACAACTCTTTTTATACCTGCCTGGTGAATTAATTTACTACACTGTGTGCAGGGAGATAACGTAACGTAAAGGGTTGCGTTTTTTGCAGATTGTGTAGAGCTAGCAACTTTTAAAATGGCATTTGCCTCTGCGTGTAAAACTTCCCATTTTGTAGCTCCGTTTTCATCTTCACAACAATTATCAAAACCTGTTGGCGTTCCATTAAAACCATCAGAAATAATCATTCTATCTTTTACAATTAAGGCACCTACTTGTTTACGCTTACAATGTGAAAGTTTTCCCCACTCTAAAGCCATTTTTAAGTAAGCTTTGTCAAATTTTAATTGCTTATTAGCTGTCATAAATACGAAAGTAAAAAGATTAATAAGATTGAACCGTTAATTAGTAGTAAATTTTTATAAAAAGTTAATAATTAGATTACCAAAAAATTCTGTTTAGCATCATTTGAATTGCAAATCCTATTACAATTGATGAGCAAACCAAAATCCAGTCTCTTTTGTTCACTTTTAAAATATTTTGAAGAAAAGCACCAATTAATAAAATTCCTACAACTATAATTATTTGAGCTGCCTCTATACCCAATGAAAACTCTAGTAAAGGAAGAATTTTGTCCTCACCTCTACCAATCATCATTTTAAAATAATTAGAAAAGCCTAAACCATGAATTAAACCGAAGAGCAGTGCAAGAACTAAGTTTATCTTGTGTTTTCCACCGGCAGCATGTTTTGCTGTAAAAATATTTACAGTACCCGTAATAAAAATGGTCACAGGAATTAGAAACTCCACCAGTTTCATGTTTACACTTAGAATTCCAAAAGCAGCCAATGCTAGTGTTACAGAGTGCCCAATTGTAAAAAGAGTTACCAACCAGACTATTTTCTTAAATTGATTAAAGCTGAATACAACAGCTAAAACTATTAAAAATAAAATATGGTCGTATGCATTGAAGTCTAAAACATGGTTTAGACCCATTTTAAAGTAGAGAATAAAATCGTTCATTATTATAGTTATGATATCGTTTCAAAGATAGGAAAAGAATAAACTATTTACTTTATTATTTTTTAAATACAAGATAATTTTTACGAATGATTTTACAGAAGAACTTTTTAAAAAGCTAAAAAATAAAAGTTATGCATTCTTAGGATATGAGTTACTTCTATTTTATTTCACCCTCTATAAAATAAATGTAATTGCAAGAGATCATATGATATGCTTTAAGGTATACACTATCTTTATTTGGTATGTTTAAAACATGTCATTTAAATATGAAAAGGTATTTTTACCAATAATAAATAATGCCTATTTTTCTAATTTCATTGAATAAAGCCGTTATGAAATATAATAAAGCGATAGTATACATGATTATTAGCGTAATTGCGTTTGCTATTATGAATGCTGTGGTAAAATATTTATCATTTTTTAATGCCTATCAAATTGTATTTTTCAGGTCTATTGGTACTTTGCTATTTACAATTCCTTTAATCTTAAGGTATCGAATTCCTATTTTAGGAAACAATAAAAAACTGCTCTTAGTAAGGGGTGCAGCAGGTGTAATTTCATTAACGCTTTTTTTTCAATCTTTAAATTATTTAGACGTCGGCACCGCTGTTTCTTTAAGGTATACTTCTCCAATTTTTGCAGCTATTTTAGCACTTATTTTTTTAAAAGAAAAAATAAAGTCAATGCAATGGTTGTTGTTTTTGGTAGCTTTTGTAGGGGTGCTATTTGTAAAAGGATTTGGAACGACTATAAATCTTTTAGGCTTGTTATTGGTTATTTTATCTGCTCTTTTTCTAGGACTTATTTTTGTTGTGATTCGGAAAATGGGAACTAAAGACAATCCCTTAGTTATTATAAATTACTTTATGGTAATGGCTTTTATTTTTGGTGGAGTTATGTCCATAAATCATTGGAGAAATCCGAATGCAATCGAATGGATTTTACTATTAAGCTTAGGTGTTTTTGGGTATGCGGGTCAGCTTTATATGACAAAAGCATTTCAAACACAAGAAACAAGTTTAATTGCACCTATAAAATATCTAGAAGTAATTTTTATGATTGTTATTGGGGCTACTTGGTTTGGAGAAATTTATGATTTTTGGACTTTATTCGGAATCTTTTTAATCTTATTAGGGCTGGTTTATAATGTTTTTTTAAAAAATAAATTATAAAGAGTTTGTCATAAAAGTTGTCCTCGCGGCTGCAGGTATTTTAGAGTTTATATCATCCTAATTTTTTTCATTCTTAGCAGAGTAAAGTTACATTAAATGCCTAGCTGTTGCATCTTATCGAAGATTTTTTTGAGTAGTATATGTGTTTAGATAGCTTTAGGTAAATATTTTGAGTTCAATTTATTTACGAATAATCTTCTGTTTAAACTTCATTAGAAGTGCTAAGAAAACAATAACGGTTAAAGATAGTAAAAATAGAAAGCTAAATTTTAAACTGAAGGTATGCGAGATATATCCTAATAAAACAGGTCCTAGTAAAAAGCCAATAAATCCAATACCAGACACAAAGGATATTCCTATAGAGGCTTTTACACCGGTTGTTTTACCTGCTATTCTAAATAATTCTGGAATAATAACAGAAAGCCCAAGCCCTAAAATTCCGAAGCCAACTAAAGTAATTTCAAAAACACTTATAAGAATGCATGCATACCCAATACTAGCAATAATGCAGCCGTAAAAAATTATTTTTAAAGAGCCGATTTTTTCACTAATTCTATCAGCAAAGAACCTACCGAAAGTCATCATAATAGAGAAAAATATAAATCCAAACCCAATACGATTTTCCTCCACAACGCCAACTACCTCTTTCAAATACAAGCCACTCCAATGCTCAATAGCACCCTCACTACTCATAATAACAAAAGCAATAAAAGCGATAATAAATAAGGGTTTTAAGGCATTAAAATCATATTCTTTCTTTTCTTTTGAAACCGATTCTTCCACAATTTTGTAATAATTTTTAGCTAGAATACTATTTGTTATGATTACAAAGAGGACAATAAATAGCATGTGATATGCTGGTTTTGTGAAAACAGCTAGTAAAAAACTACCTAAAGTAGCACCAATGGCGCCACCTAAACTGAAAAAACCGTGCGCGGCAGACATAAAATTTTGTGAATCTTTTTTTTCTATATTAGATACTAAAGCATTCATAGCAATATCTGTAGATCCCACAAATATACCTGCAACAAATAATGAAACACATAAGAGGATATAGGTAGGAGCCAGCAAAGGGAATATAAAGGAAGTTGCAAATAAAACTACACCTATTAAAGAATAACGCCCTAAACCCACTTTTTTTGTAATAAACGGCACTAATGGTAGAAATAATAAAATACCCAAAGCAAAACAAAATAAGGCAATACCTATTTCAGAATCGTTTAATTGTAATTTTTCTTTTACATGCGGAATGTATAACACCCAAGTACCTATAATAAAGTTTAACGAAGCAAAGATCCAAGCAACAGAAAAATACTTAAATTTTGATAAAATAATTTTGAGAGAATGCATCTTAAAACACTTAATTTTTTTTGAGAGCTCGCTTCACTATATCCTTTAGAAGTTAACTTTATTATTTTTTAAGTGGTAAAAATAATCTTTTTACCACTTAAAAAACGCAAATATATCTATTGTTGTCGTTATAGAATCTTAATATTTATAAGATTGTTTTTTTATTTTTTACTTGAATATTTTTTTTGGCTTAAGGTTATTAAATTTTTAAAAGAGGCTACAACTGCCAATTCAACATCTAAATACGGTTTTTCAAGTAAAGCAATTGATGCGTTTAATTTATCTATTTGCGAGGTACTAATCTCTTTTTTAGTAAGAATGTTTAAAAGAATATTTGATGTTATTGCCAAGTTTTTAGAAAGTTCTCCTAAAGGTTTTACGTTTGGGTTATTAAGAACGGCTTGCAATTCATCGTAATTTTTTGACCAATGTTTAAGATAAATTTTAATTTCATTAAAATTTTCTTGAGCAACTAGTTTATTAAAAATTACTGCATCTTTAGCATCAGCTACACAAGCATCAGCAAATAGCGTAAAGGGTGAGAATGTTTTATATTCTGTTCCTGCTTCATTTCTAGAATATATTTTTTTGGGTTCACATAAATTAGACAATGTTTTTAACGCATTATTTTCTTGATGATTGCTAATATTTCTAAGAATTACAGCCCTGTTTTTAATATGAGTAATACCTAATTCCTCTAATTGAAAATTTATAACTTTCAATCTTTTTTGCATATTATTTACATCATTTACTTCTTTGTCAGACCAAAAACGTTCTGCTATTGCTGCAGTTCTTGGCCAAATTCTAGAGTCTATCGTTTTTGAGGTCACCAATTCACTCCACATCGTTGTTTCAGCTCCTAAAATTCTTTTACGTTCTTCTTTCGTTAAAATAGCATCTCCTAAAGGATCTACCGAGTAATGATGCTCAATAGACAGCATTCTATCTATATAATAACCTGCAGAAAGCACCCCTTGATACCCTCGTTTTGCAGCTTCAATTAAAGTACTTTGTTCCAGTCCTTCACGTTTTCCTCTCCAAGAGTGAATAACTGCAGAGGTTGGTAAAGAGGGTGTTAAAATTTCGTCCCAGCCCATTAATTTTTTTCCTAATTTTTTTAATATTTTCTCTAATTTTATATTAAAATAGGTTTGTAATTCATGATTGCTTTTTAAATTATGTTCTTTTTTAAATTCTTGAATTTTTTCATTCTCGTCCCAATGTTTTCCTTCATTTTCATCACCACCAATATGAAAATATTCATCAGGAAATAAAGGAGTAATTTCTGTAAATAAATTTTCTAAAAAAGTATAGGTTGCCTCTATAGAGGGATTTAATGTAGGATCAAAAATGCCAGAAAATCGCTCTATAGCGTAATTAGCTCCCTCTTTACTCCCTAATTCTGGGTAGGCCGTTAATATTGCCGTCGAATGACCAGGAACATCAAACTCTGGGATGACTCTTATTCCTAAGTTTGATGCATATTTTACAATTTCTTTCACTTGTTCTTGTGTGTAAAATAAGCCATCTGAAGCTTTTTCATGTAACTTTGGGTAGACTTTAGATTCTACTCTAAAACCTTGGTCATCTGTTAAATGCCAGTGAAAAACGTTTAACTTTACAGAAGCCATCGCATTTAAATTACGCTTTAAAACGGACATGGGTTGAAAGTGACGTGCAGCATCAATCATTAAACCTCTCCAAACAAACCTTGGAGAATCTTTAATGGCAACTCCTTCAAAATAATACCCATTTTGGTTAAAATTAACCAGCTGTAAGAGTGTCTCTAATCCTCTTAAAGCACCAACATCTGTCTTTGCTTTTATTAAAACGCTATTTTCTTTTACTTCTAAAGAGTAGGTTTCATCACTTTCGATGGTTAAATTTGATACGGTATCAAAACTAATTTTTATAGATGCTTTTTCTCGTTTTATAGGAAAACCAGCATCAATAAAAACACCGGTTCTGTTAGCTAATCTTCGTAAAAATTGAACAGATGCATTTGCAACTCTTTTTTTTAAATCTTCGCCAATAATAGAAATTGTTACTGTTTCATCTATTTTAAACGGCGTATTATTTTCATTAATTTGCTGTGGCCAAGGCATTAAATTATATTTTTCCTGAAGTGTATCTTGAGAAAATAAATATTGATGAAATATCGCAATTACTAAAATTAAAATATTTTTTTTCATTTATTACGTTTTATATGTGTGTGTTTTTTTGCAATTTGTAAATTAATAATGATACCTTTTAAAGGCTTCTATTGCAGCATAGTCAGTCAAACCTAAATCGTTGTATTTTTTTGCTGTTAATCGATTTCTATCTTCAACTCTAACCCAAAATTCTCTAGAATCATCTCCTTGAAACATTACGCCATCTTTTTGAGATTGATGGTAAAAAATAGCATGTCTTTTTCTTAAAACTTGCTCTGGACTCATAGGTATAGCCATTTCAATTTCGTGAGAATCCCACTCATGCCAAGCGCCTCTATACAACCAAACCCAGCAATCTTTCATGTATTCTTTTTCAGATTTCATTTCTTTTAAAGCCGTAAAAAGGGCATCTAAACAAACTTTATGTGTTCCATGTGGATCTGCTAAATCTCCAGCAGCAAAAATTTGATGCGGTTTTACAGTATCTATAATGTTTTTCATTGTGGCGATATCGTCTTCAGATAAATTTCCTTTTTTTATAGTTCCTGTTTCGTAAAAAGGAAGGTTTAAAAAATGCACATTTTTATCTGGTAAACTGAGGTATCGGGTTGCGCCAAGCGATTCACTTTTACGAATAGCTCCTTTTAGTTTTCTTACATCTAGAGAATCTACAAGGTCATTCCCTTTTTTATTTTTGATAAATTCAATAATACCGTTCACTTTTTTAGAGTCTGTATTAAACTCTTTAGAAATCTCTGCAAACTTTAAAGCCTCTTCATCTGAAACAGCAATATTACCAGACGTTTGATAAGCTACATGCACTTCATGCCCTTGTTGCACTAATCTATCAAATGTTCCGCCCATAGAAATTACATCATCATCGGGATGCGGACTAAAAATAATAACTCTTTTTTTACTGGGATTGGCTCTTTCGGGTCTATTAGAATCTTCTGCAAAAGGTTTTCCACCGGGCCAGCCGGTAATTGTATGCTGTAGTTTGTTAAACATTTTAATATTTAAATCATATGCGGTTCCTTCTTCTGCTAAAAGACCAGACATGCCATTATCATTGTAATCTTGGTCTGTTAATTTTAAGATTGGCTTGGCTAAAAGGTTGCTTAACCAGGTAACTGCTTTCAACTTTAAAGGCGCATTCCACACACATGATTTTACCAGCCAGGGCGTCTTTACACGGGTTAATTCAGAGGAAGCTTCTTCGTCTAAAACAAAGGTTGTGTTGCCATGTTGTTGTAAATAGGTGGCAGGAACTGTGGCACTAATATCTCCTTCTATGGTTTTTTTTAAGATTGTATTTTTATTTGCTCCCCAAGCCAAAAGCACAATTCTTTTTGCATCCTTTACGGTTCCTATTCCCATAGTAATTGCTTTTCTGGGAACATTTTCGATTCCGAAAAATGAAGGGGCAGCATCTATTCTTGTAATGTGGTTTAAGGTGATTATTCTGGTTCCAGAATTAAGGTGAGAACCAGGCTCGTTAAAACCAATATGGCCTGTTCTACCAATACCTAAAAGTTGAAAATCTAAGCCTCCTAAAGCTTTTATCTTCATCTCATAGTCGATACAATATTGGTGCAGCTGGTCTATAGAAATAGCACCATTAGGGATGTTGATATTTTCTGGCAATATATTTACATGATTAAAAAGGTGTTCGTGCATAAAGTAAAAATAGCTCTGAATATTACTTTTATCCATCGGGAAGTATTCATCTAAATTAAAGGCAATCACATTCTCAAAGCTTAAACCATCTTCTTTATGCATTCTAACCAACTCTTCGTATACCTTTATTGGAGAAGAGCCAGTAGCTAAACCTAAAACACATTTTTTATTTTGATCTTGTTTTTCTTTTATTAAACTTGCAATTTCTTGAGCAACTAATATAGATGCTTCAAAAGATGATTTGAAAGTTACATTATGAATTTTCTCAAACCTTGTGTTTTCAAATTGACCTATAGGCTGGTGTTTTGTGTGTAATTGCTGAAACATAATATATATTTTAAAACAGTTTATTCTCTTTTAAGTAAAAGTAGTGTTGCTCTTTTTTCTAATATAATTTATTCGACCAAAAACAGTAATTTACGCATAAAAAACAGCTAAAAATAGATTTCTAAATTTCTGATTGTACTAATTAAACAGAAATAACTTTATTCGAAATTATTACAGTCACACTAATAAAAGGTTACTTTTATTTTTTTATAATTTAGACTTTAGGCTTAAACCATTTATTGTAACCAATTATTTAAAACCGAAATCTTATAATTCTAGAACCAATTTAAAAGGCATAAAACGAGGAGTGTTTAAAGAACGCAACAGTTTGGTCATGATAGCGCAATGCTTGCAATGTTCGATAAAATGTTAAAAAACCTATATTTTTGTTTCTTTTTTTCAATATAATAGAAAAATAAATAAAATTACATGTTTGCATTCTTACATTGTAAAATAGGCATATCATCTAACTATGATTTCGCTTTATGAAGCAGCAATTACTTCGAGTTGAAGTTGATGCTTTACTACTGTATTTAAATATGTACAGAAAGCGTTAGGTTTATCTTGTTTAGAATAATGAACACGAGAATTTGTTAAATGGCTAAAAATAGAGATATATAAAGGGTAAAAAAAAGTTTACGGCAAACAACATTAAAACAACAATGAAGAACATTTTTTACAGGCAAATTGATACTATCAAAAAATACTTTGGATTTGATCTTTTTTATTTTGTTACATTTACAGATGAAAGACTAATTTTTTTATACGTTCCTTATTGAAAAACTCCTTTACAAATACAAGTTATAAAATACCAATTAAATATCATTTTATATTTTGGATTAGCTACTTTGTTATAAATTTTATTAGGTGGGGAAGTTATTATGAAGATTATTGGTACTCTTTTAAATCTAATATTGTTACGGTTACATTGGGTATGCTCTTAGCATATTTTCATGTTTATTTTCTACTTCCAAAGTTACTTTTTAAAAAAAAACAAATTAGCTATGTTTTCTTTTTTTTGGGTGCATTAGTTGTTTTTTACATTGTAAGAACAGAGCTTATATTTCTATTTATAAATGATAATGTTTGGCCAGAATCTCAAACTCCGCAAAAAGCATATGCATTTAATCACATCTTGGTGGTTTTTTTAATAGGAATTTACGACGTTGCGCTAGCCACAACCATTAAGTTAACAGCAGGTTGGGTTTTTGATAGAAAGAGAATTGAAAATCTTCAGGCAATGCAATTAAAAACAGAGCTGCAATTTTTAAAAGCGCAAATACAACCTCATTTTTTTTTTAATACTTTAAATAATCTTTATGCACTTACATTAGAGCGATCAAAACAAGCGCCAGAAGTTGTGCTTAAACTTTCTGAAATTATGGAGTATATATTATATGACGCAAAAGAACCTAAAGTAAAGCTCTTAAATGAAATAATTTACATTCAAAATTATATAGATTTAGAAAGGTTAAGGTATGGTAATAGATTAAGTGTGGAAGTAACTATGCAGGGCAATATAGAAGATCATATGATAACACCATTGTTATTCTTGCCTTTTATAGAAAATTGTTTTAAACATGGTGCCATCGAAAACAACGAACTAAATGTTCTAATAGCATTTGAAGTTACCCAGAAAAATGTATTAAATTTTTCAGTTATTAATAATTATAATGTAGGTACGCAAAACAAAAAAAAGCATGGAATTGGTAATGAAAATGTTTTAAGAAGATTAGAACTACTGTATCGAGATAAGTTTAGTTTAGTTATTAAGACTGAAAAACAAAATTATATCGTAAAGTTATCAATACAATTATAAATAAGTATATTTAAATTATGAAAATAAAATGCGTAATTATAGATGACGAACCTTTGGCAATTAAAGTTATTGAAAATCATTTAAAAGAGTTTCAAAATTTTGAAGTTATCGGGACATTTAATAACCCTATCACACCTTTAGCTTTATTAGAAAATGGAGAAGCAGATGTGTTATTTTTAGATATAAATATGCCTAAAATGAATGGTTTAGATTTCGCAAAAACCTTAAACACAAAAACGAATGTTGTAATTACAACAGCTTATAGAGAATACGCTGTAGAAAGTTACGATTTAAATGTCTTAGATTATTTAGTGAAACCAATACCTTTTAATAGGTTTTTAAAAACGATTAATAAAATTACGCAAAAAGTCTATCAGCAAAAAGGAATTCAAAAAGAAGAAGATACAAGCAATGAGTCTTTTATTTTTTTAAAGGTGGATAAAAAACTAGTAAAAATAAAGTTTGATGCCATTTTATATATTGAAAGTTTAAAAGACTACATTAAAGTACGCACAACCACAGAAAATTATTTGGTGCATAAATCTTTAACAAGCATTACAGAAGAACTTCCTGATACTAATTTTATAAGAATACATAGATCCTATACGATTGCAATAGATAAGGTAAAAAGTCTAGAGGGTAATTTGCTAGAAATAGGCATCGCAAGAATACCTATTGGGAGAAAGTATGTGAGTCATGCAAAACGAATTATCTTAAATACAGATGAATATAAAGGATAAAACAGTTTAGAATGAAAAATAAATCTGTTTGGCATTAAATATGGGTTATTCGTAGAAATAATTTTTGTGCAATTTTCTTAACAATTACATTTCATATTCCTTAAAATTTAGAATTCACTAAAAAATTTATAAAAATTATGTTTAACGACAAACAACAACCATCTAAAACAAAAAACAACACACTCATACCCATACTTATTATCGCAGGTCTGTTCTTTATTTTCGGATTTGTTACTTGGATAAACGGTGCGCTAATTCCGTTTATGAAAACCATAAATGAACTTACAGACGCACAGTCTTATTTAGTAGCATCTGCTTCTTACATTTCTTTTGTTGTTATGGCTTTACCAGCTTCTTACATCATAAATAAAATTGGGTACAAAAAAGGAATGTCTTTAGGGTTAATAATAATGGCATTTGGTGCTTTATTATTTATACCAGCTGCGAATGCAAGAACCTATTGGATGTTTTTAACTGCTATCTTTATACAAGGCATCGGAATGACTTTATTACAAACGGCCTCCAACCCATATATTACTATTTTAGGACCTATGGAAAGTGCCGCAAAGCGGATTGCAATCATGGGAATTGCCAATAAAGTTGCTGGAGCATTAGGGTCATTTATTTTCGCCACTATTTTATTGTCTGGTATTGGAGAGATAAAAGAAAAGTTAAGTACCGTGGGTCTTGAAGAAAAAGAGGACCTATTAAACACGATGGCAGATAGCGTTATTACGCCCTATATTGTAATGGCTTTGGTACTGTTTTTATTAGGAATCTTAATTAGAAAAGCACCATTACCAAATGTTGAAGCAGCTCCAATAGAAGAACCAAAGGAAGGAGAGTCATCTAAAACAAGTGTTTTTCAGTTTCCACATTTATGGCTAGGTGTATTGGCATTGTTTCTATACGTTGGGGTAGAGGTAATTGCTGGTGATACTATTATTGCTTACGGACATTCTTTGGGTTTAGGAGAACAATCTAACTCCTTTACAACATACACTTTAATGGCAATGGTTGCCACTTACGCTTTAGGTGTACTATTAATACCTAAATATATCAGCCAATCTTTTGCGTTAAAAGCAAGTGCTGTTCTAGGTATTTTACTTTCATTTTGTATTGTCTTTACTACAGGATTTACATCGGTACTTTTTGTAGCAGCTTTGGGGGTTGCAAATGCTTTAGTTTGGCCAGCAATTTGGCCATTAACACTAAAAGGTTTAGGGAAGTTTACCAAAACAGCATCCGCATTATTAATCATGGCCATTTCTGGTGGAGCAGTTTTACCCCCACTATATGGCGCTTTAGTAGATCATAAAAAAGAAGAATTACTAGCAATAGGCACAAATGAAGTTGGTGCATTAGCAGAAGCTGCCTCTTTTGGCTATTGGATTTTATTACCTTGTTATCTTATTATACTTTATTATGCTTTTTGGGGTCATAAAATGGGCTTGAAAAAAGTATAACAACATGCATAAAAAGAGAATAGAATCTGTTGATATTTTAAGGGGTTTTACCATTGCATTAATGATTTTGGTAAATACTCCTGGAACTTGGAGTGCTGTATATCCTCCTTTATTGCATGCAACATGGCATGGTTTAACGCCCACAGATTTAATATTTCCATTCTTTTTATTCATTGTCGGGATTTCAATTTACTTTGCATATAAGAGAAGTGAAAACTCAAAAATAACCTATAAAAAAATAGCCATCAGAAGTCTAAAGCTTTTTGGATTGGGGTTGTTTTTGAATTTATTTCTACCTTATACTCCTTTTTTTAATGACTTTGAAACACTTCGATTTTTTGGGGTTTTACAAAGAATAGGCATTGTGTTTTTTATTTCAGCAATCTTGTATTTAAATTTTAATTGGAAATATTTATTTGGAATTACCCTACTAATTTTAGCTAGTTATTGGCTGTTTTTAGGCTTTGTGCTTTTGCCAAACGGAACTTTACCCTCTTTTGATAGAGCACCCAATAATTGGGCTAATTATATAGATCTTACTGTTTTAGGAAAACACATGTGGCAAGTAGATTACGATCCTGAGGGAGTCTTAAGCACACTACCAGCCATAGTAACCTGTATTTATGGTATTTTAATTGGAAAACTACTCGATAACCGCAATGCAATTAAATACTTAATTTTAGCCGCAGTTACTTTCTTAGTTTCTGGATATATTTTTAATATTTGGTTTCCAATAAATAAAGCAATTTGGAGTAGTAGTTTTGTATTAGTAACTAGTGGTTGGGCAACTTTAATTCTGGCATTTATTTATTATTTAAAAGACATCAAGGGGCTTAAATTTGGCAATATATTCAAGTATGTGGGCATGAACGCAATTACCATTTACTTCTTGTCAAGTTTTATTTCTAAAACCATGTATCTAATTAAAATAGGAGGACAGCATACGCTTCATAATTTTTTATATGAAACTATTTTTGTGCACTCCTTTTTATCAGCAAACTTTTCTTCTCTTTTATATGGTTTAACTGCCGTCTTTTTTTATGTTGGATTAGGATATCTGATGTTTAAAAAGAAAATTTTTATAAAGGTTTAATTTTTATAAATTGAAGGTAGTCATCGTTTTTTGCTGCGATTATATACTTTTTATTTCCAATCTTAATTTCTACCATGTCTTTGGTATCTCCTTTGATATACAAACCGCTCTTACTTGGAGGAATTGCTGTAAATTGTCCTTTCCCATCTCCTTTTAGATAATAACCAAAACTAGCATCGTTTCTTGGAGTTTCAACCTCTGAGACATAGAGATTTCCTGCAATAACGGCGTCTAAATTTCCATCTTTATCGTAATCATCAACTAAAATCTGATTGATGCTCGAGAATTGAGCCTCCATAGGTAATTGATGTGTTATAAATGCACCTTCCTTATTTTCTAAAAACACACTAGCAAAAGAATTTACTTGGTAATGTAATGACGCACTTAAATCTTGCTCTGTATATATATCTACTAAAGTTGCATTCGAATACGCTTCATAATTTTTAAACTTTTTCTTAATGGCTGGTATTTGTTGTGATGAACATTCTCTACCTCTTACAGGAAATTTTTCACCTTCATTATAATAACTAAGCACAATATCATTAGACTTATTCTTATCAAAATCGTTTACATAAATATCGAATGTTTCTTCTTTATTTGCCTTGTATTTATAATTTAATCCGAGGTTACCAACAAGATAATCCATATCGCCATCATTGTCAAAGTCGCCTTCATTTATACTAAACCACCAACCAGTAGTTGCTTCTAAATCTAAATCTTTGGTGATGTTTTTAAAAGAACCTCCGTTGTTTTTAAATACCGTAATTGGCATCCATTCTCCTACAACTATTAAATCGATTTGACCATCATTATCAAAATCTGACCATAGAGAACTCGTAACCATACCCAATTCTTCCAATTCAGGAGCTATTTTTTTAGTTACATCTATAAATTTAGGATTTCCTAGCGTGCTTACATTTTCTAAAATATAACTATTGGCGGGTAAGGGATAGTTTTTTGGTACTAATCTACCACCAACAAATAAATCTAAATCACCATCTTTATCATAATCAACACTAGAAACTCTTAAACCACTTGTTAGCATTTCGGGCAATGCATTTGTAGATTTGGTAAAAGCACCCTGGCCATTATTAACATAGAGTCGGTCTTGTAGCATTTTTGAATCTGCATTAAATTCATTACCACCACTTACCATATAAATATCATTATCCCCATCTCCGTCCGCATCAAAAATTAAACTCCCTAAATCTTCATAACCACTATCACTTTCTATAGCCATATTCTGTTGTTTTACAAAACCTTTTGAGGTTTGAAAATATAAAGTTGTTGGGTTGTAGACTGCTCCTCCAACAATAAAATCATCTAATCCATCTCCATTTAAATCTCCTACAGAAACATCAGGTCCAAACATGGATGTTCTATGTGGTAACAGTATTTCATTTTCAAAATCATCATAAATATTTTCTATATGTTGGTGTTGCACAGCAATAGAAGTATCTTTTTCTGTTGAAAACAGCGTTGCTGATTTTGGCATTTCACTAGTCATTAAAGGCAGTGTTGCCTTACGATAATCTATTGTTAAGATTTGGTTTTTATCTACATTAGAAAGTATTTGTACCTTTCCATCTGGCCAAACCACTTTTAGACGATCAACTTTTTCTGTTTGACCTAGTCCAAAGTGTAATTGTGGCGCAACAGAAGACTGAAAGCCTCTTGTCAATGTCATTTCTTGATATTGAGAAAGGCTGTCAGAAATTGCAGTAACTTTCACACCAAGACCAAATTTATTTTTATTTGGGCCTTTAAATCTTAAAGTAAGATGATGATTGTTTTCTATATTTCTATTTTCAAAAATGGATGCATAATCATCAATATTGTTGGTTACAATTTCTAAATCTCCGTCATTGTCAAGGTCAACATAAACACAACCATTAGAGAAGCCTTTGAAGCTTAAACCCCATTCATCATTTACTTGTTTAAAGGTTAGATCTTTGTTGTTTTTAAAAACAACATTATCAATTTTTTCAGAGGGTATGGCTAATGTTTTTTCTAATAATACATCTTCCGTGAGCCGTTGTTTTTTTAATGCCTCAAAATAATCTTTATTATTTATCTCTCTGCGTGTGCCGTTAGAGATGAAAATATCTTTCCAACCATCATTATCTAGATCTGCAAATAAGGGACCCCAGCTCCAATCTGTAGTTGCAACACCCGCCAAACGAGAAATATTACTAAAATCTGGCAAGCCATCATTAAGTACGGTACCATTATTTAAGTCTAACATATTTTGCATGTATTGGTAACCAAAGCCAGCATTTACAGTTCCCCAAAATAATTCAGGATTCATGCTCCCCATATTCGCTTTAGATCTGCGATTATCTCCAGGCGCCATATCCATTTGAATAATATCTAAAAGCAAGTCATTATTAAAATCGGCAATATCTACGCCCATTCCATAAAAAGCGGTTTGTTTAGTTACTTCTTGAACTTGTTCTGTAAAAGTTCCATTCTTATTATTTATGTAGAGGTAATCCGGCATGCTAAAGTCATTAGAAACATATATATCGGGCCAACCATCATTATTTATATCTCCAATTGTTGCGCTATTAGATAAGCCGAAAGAGCGCACTCCCGCAATATCAGTTACATTCGTAAATGTATTGCCATCGTTTCTATATAATTTATCGGTTTCTACATCCGTTGTGTTTTGCATTTTAAACTGATAGTAACTCCTTGGGGCATTAAATTTTGTTGGTGGGTAATTCGCAACATACAAATCTAAATCACCATCAAGATCATAATCAAAAAAGGTTGCTTGTATGCTATTTCCAAGATCATCTATGCCATATTTTTTTGCACTTTCAGTGAAAGTTAAATCTCCATTGTTAATATACAGTAAATTCTCTTTTGGTTTAAATTTTCCACCTACAGAGCAGTAAATATCCAAAAAACCGTCATTATTTACATCTGCCATGGTTACACCTGTAAACCATCGATTATCACCTGAAACACCAGCTGTATCTGAAATATCGTCAAATTTTAATCCCCCTTTATTAAGATATAATTTGTTAGAAACCATATTTCCAGTAAAAAACAGATCAATTAATCCATCATTGTTTAAATCACCTGCAGAAACCCCTGCACCCATATACATATATGCATAATTTAAATAATTTAATTCCTTTGTTTCTGTTAAATTATTTGAAAATGCAATACCTGTTTGGTTTGCGTCTAATTGTTTAAAATTTTTATCTTTTTGCAACGTATTATTACAAGAAGTTAAGGAAGTAATTACAATCAATAAAAAAAAGAGTTGTTTCATTTTCGGAAATTTAATAAGTACGAATTTAAGAATTTAGACGCACTTTTAGTTGCATACTACCTTAGTATTATACTTTTTAACAAAAAAAGCAGCGCATTAGATATAATGCACTGCTTAGCGTAATAAAATAATTCAAATAATTAATTTAATATCCTGAATTCTGTGTGATTACACCTTGACTTTGATCAATAGCGTTCAAAGGTATCGGAGATAAATCATGTTTTGATTGATATGCATTTGCTGCAACACCAAATGGTGTTATTGTGCGCGCTTCATTTGAAATGTATTCAGAAATTACACTAGCAGAATTACCCCATCTTCTCAAATCAAATAAACGATGTCCTTCTACTCCTAATTCTAAACGACGCTCAAAACGAACCGCTTTTACAGCGTAAGCAGCACTAGGAAAAGAGTTATAAGGTTCAATTACATAATTTGCTGCATCTGCACCTGCAGCATCTTTTACATAAGTCATGTTTTTTGCCCTGTTTCTAATTTGATTTACGTAGTTTAAAGCTACAGCTGTATTACCTGTCTCTGCAGCAGCTTCTGCCGCCATCAATAAAACATCTGCAAAACGCATTAAGTGGTAGTTAATACCAGAACGTTGTTCACCCCATCCTCCAGTTCCAACATTTGCGTCTTCACCGTTGTTATAAAAATTTTTCTTAGTCATATAAGGGCCAGAAATATCAGCAAATGATGCACGAATCCAGTCTTTACCAGGGTGAACACCGAATCCATTATAATCAATTCCTCTTCTTCCAACAGTATAATCTAATCTAGGGTCTAAGGGTCCTGCGTGTGGTGTAAAAGGATCACTAGAATTAATACCGTAATCACTTGCAACATCAGTAGTATTATAGGTATCTAATAAAGGTAACCCAGCTGCAGTTTGATATGCATTTACTAAATCTTGAGATGCTTGGTAAAAACCACAACAATAACCGTTTGGTCCTGAAAAATTTAATGTTCCACCACGGTTTCCGTTGAAAGAAGTAGTTGCATCTGCAGTAAATTGAATCGCTAAAAGAGATTCACTACTGTTGTCTCCAGCCATTCTAAAATTATCAGTAAATTCCGATCTTAAAGCAAAACCTCCGTTAGTAACTACGTCGTTTAAAGAAGCATATGCATCAGCCCAATTAGATTGGTATAAATATGTTTTTCCTAAAAAAGCTTTTGCTGTCCATGCCGTTGCTCTACCTACTTGATCTTGGGTATTTGGTAAATTTGCTACTGCATATTCAAAATCAGCTTCAATTTGACTCCAAATAGGACCTGAATTTGGTTGATTAAATTCAAGTGCTGCAAAGTTTTCTTCAGAAATATAAGATACATTGCCAAATATTTTTTGCAATTGTAAATTAAAGAAACCCCTTAAGAAACGAGCTTCTGCCAATTGTTGACTAAAATCTCCTTCTTCTACTAAACCAATCTGAACAAGTACTGCATTTGCACGATTTACGCCTGAATATAAAGATCTCCATTTACCTGTTGTATAAGGATTTGCAGAACCCCAATCATAGGTTTCTAATAAAAATAAATCTGCTTGATCCCCGTCTGTACTCCCTTTATGTGCATCATCAGACATTACATCAAACCACCAGTTATCACCTGTTTTAAACCAGTCATCACCACCTGTAGCACTATTTCCATCTAACATAGAGTATGCTCCAATTAGTAATAAATCAATTCCATCTGCATTCTTTAAGGATTCATCACTTAAAGAACCAAAGGCTGTTTGCTGCGTAAAATCATCACTACATGCAATAACCGCAGTAAGTAATATAAATAAGTAAACTATTTTATTTTTCATGTTTTTAAAATTTTAAGTTAACACCAAAGGTGAAAAGTTGTGAAAATGGGTAGGTTTGATCATCTACACCTAAAGTTAGGTTACCACCTTGGATAACTTCAGGATCCATACCATCATAACCCGTAATTGTAAATAAATTGGTTGCTTGCACATAAAGTCTTAAAGAAGACATATTCAATTTATCAAGAGTCGTTTCAGGCAGTGTATATCCTATTTGGATGTTTTTTAATCTCAAGTAAGAACCGTCTTCTACAAAGTAAGAATTTGGGTTTGTTTCTGAATTAGAGATAGATTGACTTAAAGCAGGAACAGTTGTATTTGTGTTTGTTGGTGTCCAAGAATTTAAAACTCTTGTACTTCTGTTACCATCAACGAATGTAGGAAAATCAGTATATATTTTGTTATAGTTATAGATATCATTTCCTTGCGAACCAGTAAAAAATGCTGACATATCGAAATTTTTATAAGCTACCCTTGCATTAATACCATAGGTGAAATCTGCATGTGGTGAGCCAATATATTCACGATCGCTATCATTTATTCCAGGTACTCCGTCAATTTCTTTGTATACAAATCTACCATTCTCATCTAAACCTTCTACAACTCTACCGTAAAATTCAGATATAGAACGTCCAACTTCTGTTCTTGTAATTGCACCACCTCTATAACCGCTATTACCAATTTGAGTTCCTGTTTCTAAAGAAACAACCTCGTTCTTGTAAGCAGAAAGTGTCATATCTACACCATAAGACCATCCTGAATCTGTACTGTCAGAAAAACCTAGACCTAAATCAAATCCAGTATTTTGTATTTCACCAAGATTAACAAAAGGAGCATTAGAATCAGGACCAGTTGTTGGTATGATTGTATTATCTCTGTTAATCAATCCGTCTGTTGTTATTTTATAAACTTCTGCAGAAACATACAGTTTGTCTTGTAAAAAGCCTAATTCAACACCTAAATTGGTGCTAATTGAAGTTTCCCAGCGTAAATCTGGATTCCCAACATCAGATATTTTAGCACCAGTTGATATTGCACTACCATTGATTCCGTAAAAAGAAAATTCTTTACTTAATTCAGATTGATTAATCGTCGGGTTACCAGGAACGTCTTGATTTCCTAATTTACCGTAGGATGCTTTTAATTTTAATCTACTAATTGCAATATCTGTTGGCCAAAAGTTTTCTTTACTAGCCAACCAACCAATACTTGCAGATGGGAAAATACCACTTTTGTTATCTCCTAAAAATTTAGAAGAAGTATCATTACGTAGGGTTGCCGTTAAAAAATACTTATTAGCAAAGTTATAGTTTACAGAACCAAAAATAGAGAATAAAGAACTTTCAAATTGATAAGCATAATTTACATTTGATGGGCCACCATTGGCTAAAGTGTAAAAATCTGGCGATTCGAATAAATAACTTGAAGCTTGAACTTCTTTTCCAACACCAGTGCTTTTAACAGCTTCTACTCCTAAAAGAGCATTTATGTTGTGCTCTCCAAATGAAGTATTATAATTTAATGTATTCGTCCAAGTCCAGTCAAAACTAGATTGATCTTGTACAATTAAAGTATTTGTTCCTAAAGGCTCAGAATGTTCTGGATCTAAAGAAGCAAATGTTCTTCTGTCAAAGTTATTAGAACTAATACCATAACTTGTTTTCAACTTTAAACCGTCCATAAGTTCCAATTCAGCATAAATATCTCCAAAAAGACGCATAGACTTGTTAAAATCATTTTTACCACGAGCTAATTGAGCTACTGGGTTTCTAGCATTTCCTAAACCAGCAGAATTGCTGTAAGTACCTCCATATCCTCCGTTGTCGTCATAGACAGGAATCAATGGACTGCTACGTAAGGCATTTTGAAAAGATTCACTATTTCCAGAATTACCATCAGACCAAGCTACATTCATATGCTGTCCAACAGTAAATTTGTCTAAAATTTTAAACTCAGAGTTTAAACGAGATGTATAACGTTTAAATCCAGTATTCAATAAAATACCATCTCTGTTTAAATAACCCAAAGACATAAAATATTTTCCAGATTCAGAACCATTAGACAATGACATACTTACATTGCTTGTTGGTGCAATTTGTGTCACTGCAGCTGGCCAATTATTCCCTGCTCCAGGAACAGTAACTGGCTGGCTAACTCCAAGTAGTTGTGATGGAACTGTAAAAGTACCCGTACCGTTTGGATCATATTGAGGATGCGTTAACGCAGCTCCATCATTTACCAAACTTTGGCGAATCATATTCATATGCTGATTAGCGTTCAATAGACTCGGTAAGTTGCTCGCTTGAGAAGTACCTGAGTATACATCAAGAGAAAATGTTGCTTTTTGTTGGTTATACCCTCCACTTTTAGTAGTTACAATAATTACTCCATTAGATGCTCTCGAACCATAAATTGCAGCCGCCCCATCTTTTAAAACATTCATTTGTGCAATGTTACTTGGATCAATACTATTTAGGATATTTCCGTCTGTAGTTTGAACACCATCTATAATATACAATGGATCTGTGTTGTTAGTTGTTCCAAAACCACGAATGGTAATCTTTGGAGCACCACCTGGTGAATTTGAACTTACAACATTAACACCTGAAACACGACCTTGTAAAACGTCTGCAGCGTTTACTACTGGTACTTTCATAGCTTCCGCTATATCAACTGAAGCTACTGAACCAGAAATATCTCCTCTAGTTTGTGTTGTATACCCTACAACCACAATCTCACTTAAAGATGTTGTATCTTGAGATAAGGTTACATTAATTACAGCTTCAGAACCTACAGTTCTTTCTTCTTGTTTGTAGCCTAAATAATTAAAGATTAATACATCTCCAGCATTTGCCATAATGGAGTATTTTCCATCAAAATCGGTTTCTGTACCTATAGTACTTCCTTTAACCTGGATGCTAACTCCCGGTAATGACTCTGATCCTTCAGATACAGTACCTGTTACTTCTTGCGCGTATACGGCGCTTCCCAGAAGGAAAATAAAAGAAAGTAACAATTTTTTTAAAAATTTGTTTTTCATAATTGTTGTTAATTAGTTTTTGTTAATTGTTTGAGTTATTAATTTTTACTGAATATAAAACTACCGATGTTTTCTTTTTTTTTAGAATTTAATCGACCAAAAACAACAAATTAGGCATAAAAAACAGCTAGAGACATATTTAGAACTTTTAGGTTGCTTAGCGAAAAATCACTCTTTTACTAAAAGTTCGTTAAGGTTTGTACATCTTAACTAGAAAATTTAATTATTAATTCGGTTTTTTTTGATCTAGATTACCTAAGATTAGTATTTGTTAATTATCTAATTTAAGAGCCTTTTATTGCTAATATGTAAATAAATTAACTCTTAATCTTAAACAATAATAATATTTTAATTGACTATTAGTTTGATTTATGTTAAAAACAGTTAAAATTTTAACCGAAAACGGTTTCGTTAAATTTTGATTATTTAAAAGCGATATAAATCTATACATATCCACAACATTAAAAAAGTTCTTTTTTTTTAGACTTTAAAACCTGCCTATCTACTAGGGTTTCAGCCGGTTTTAAAAAAAGAACGGGTGTATGTTTTTTGTTGCGGTGCTTTCTGCTAATAAGTCTCTTGAAAAATCTTAAATTGATCCATGTTTGGTAATAAATTGCTTGATTTTTTTTTAAGAAATTATTTTACATGATATCCACATTAAATATAATTTATAAATAAATTAAAGTATATGTCTAAAGTTAGTTTAATTAAGATTTCTGAAATTTTAGGAATATCGAAATCTACCGTTTCGAAAGCCTTAAATAACTATGTAGATGTTAGTCCTAGTACTAGAAAAAAAGTGCAAGATTTAGCAGATAAGTTAAATTACAAACCTAATATTTCTGCTCAAAATTTACGAAGTCAAGAATCTAAAATAATAGGACTTTTGATACCTGAAATAGTCCATTATTTTTTTTCTACTATTATTAGTGGTGTTACAGAAACAGCAGAAAAGCATGGGTATTCTGTAATTGTTGCACAAACTAAAGACGATTATAAGAGTGAAATAAAGCAGTTAGAACTGTTATTAGATAAAAATGTAGATGGTATTTTATTATCGCTTGCAGACAACACTATTCAGTTTAATCACGTTAAAGATGTTATTAATCAAGGGGTTCCTTTTGTTTTGTATGACAGAATATCTAAGCTTATAGATTGCAATAAAGTGGTAATAGATGATGTAAAGGCAGCAGAAATGGCTACCCAACACTTAATAGATACTGGTTGTAAGAAAATTGCAATTATTAGAAACCAATTAAAATCTCAAGGAACAATAGACAGACATAAAGGCTTTAAAAAAGCACTTTTAGAAAATGGGATGGTCTATGACAAATCGATAGATTTTGAAGGGCAGGACTTTTCTTTTAACGCAGGCAAAATAGCTGGTAATGAAATTTGCGAGCGTCATAAAGATGTAGACGGTATTTTTGCTGTTACAGATTTAATGGCAATAGGAGCATTGGAGGCTTTAAAAGAACATAATGTAGCCGTTCCGGATCAAGTTTCTGTAATCGGTTTTAGTAATTGGTTTTTAACACAGATTACCACTCCCCATTTATCTACAGTAGATCAACCAGGTTTTGAAATTGGGCAAACAGCTTGTGAGTTATTGTATCAAGAAATTCAAAATAATAAAAATAACATTAAAGAGCCTTCTAAAACAGTTGTAATTCCAACCACTGTTATTTCTAGAGAATCTACGAAATAGCTCTTATTTTCTTTTTATTCAAGTTCTCGTACCCACACATTCCGGTAACTTACACCACTATTATCTCCGTGATCTTGCAGTTTTATAGGCGCTTTTCCATGTGCATTATTTTTTGGCCAACCTATATTTTCTGTAGTTCCTTTGATAGTCACATGATCTTGAATTAAAACACCATTGTGCAATACTGTAATAGTGGATTGTTTTGAAACATTTCCTTTCATATCAAATTTTGGTGCATGATAAATAATATCAAAAGAATTCCAATTTCCAGTTTTTGAAGATGCCTTTACTAAAGGAACGGCTTGCTTATAAATAGCTCCAACTTGTCCGTTTACATACGTATCATTGTTATTGTTATCTAAAACCTGTACTTCGTATCTATTTTGTAAGAAAACACCGCTATTGCTTCTGTTTTGGCCGTTTGCTCTAATTTCTTTAAATGAGCGCCATTCTATATGAAGTTGAATAGAGCCAAAGTTTCTTTTGGTTTGTATATCGCCAGTTTTGTCATTAACTGTCATACTTTTATCACTATTTAAAATCCAATTTACAGCGGTAGAATCGATGGACGAAGTCCACTCATTAAAATTATTTCCATTAAAAAGTACAATTGCATCCGAAGGAATTTTTGTATTAACATCAATAGAAATAATAGGCGGTTTTGGTTTCCAAATTTCTGTTGCTTCTGGTTTTGTAGGTTCCTCTTGTATTGTTTCTACAAGTATTAATTTATTTTGTTTTGTATTTTTTTGACAAGCGAATAAGAATATGCATAGGTAAAAAAGAAGTAGTGTTTTTTTCATGTTTTTAGTTATCGAGTTAGCTATAGCTAATACTAGTTAAAAAATTGAAACAGGTTAAACATGACAAAATTCTTATAATTGTTCATTAAGTTTAGATGCCCAAAATTCTTCTCAATTCCTTTTTATTTGTATCTGCACCGCCGGCAAAATCATCAAATCTTTTTGTTGTAGTTTCTATGATATGGCTATTTATAAAAGCTACACCCTCTTTTGCACCTTGCTCCGGACTTTTAACAACACATTCCCATTCTAAAACAGCCCAAACATCACAACCATATTCTGTTAATTTAGAAAAGACAGTTTTAAAATCTACTTGGCCATCTCCCGGAGAACGGTAGCGTCCTGCGCGGTTTTTCCAATCGTTATAACCCCCAAACATTCCTTTTTTACCTGTAGGATTAAATTCTGCATCCTTCACATGAAATGCCTTTATAAATTGATGATAATGTTCTATGTATTTTAGATAATCTAATTGTTGCAATACAAAATGTGATGGATCGTATAAAATATTTACCCTTTTATGATTTCCTGTTGCTTCCAAAAAACGCTCAAAAGTATCACCATCATGAATGTCTTCTACAGGATGTACTTCATAACAAACATCCACCCCATTTTCATCAAAAGTATCTAAAATAGGCAGCCATCTGTCTGCTAATTCTTTAAAGCCCATTTCTACTAATCCTTTTGGTTGCTGTGGCCATGGATGCATTACTGGCCAAAGTAAAGAACCCGAAAATGTAGCGTGTGTATTTAAACCCAACCGTCTACTAACAATGCCCGCTTTTTGCATTTGATCTGCTGCCCAAGCGGTTCTTTGTTTTGGTTTTCCTTTTAATTCTTTCGGTACAAAAACATCAAACATAATATCATGTGCTGGGTGCACTGCTACTAATTGTCCTTGTATATGGGTAGAGAGTTCTGTAATTTCTAGTCCGTAAGCATTTATTCTTCCTTTAAACTCATCGCAATATATTTGGCTGTTAGCAGCAACATCTAAATCGATGATACTTTTATCTAAAGTAGGAATTTGTATGCCTTTATAACCCAAACCGCTTGCCCATTTGCACAAACCATCCAAGGTATTAAAAGGTGCAACTTCACCCATAAATTGCGCTAGAAATACAGCAGGTCCTTTTATTGTTTTCATGATATAGATTGTTAGTTTCTTGGATATTTAGATTGTAGGAAATTAATAATTTAGATTTGATTAATTTTCATCAATAGCAACCCAAACATTTCCTCTTTTATGAGATGCAACGGCTTTTTCTATAAAATTCATTCCGCGAATTCCGTCTATAATCGTTGGAAATTCACCAGCATTATAAGGTTCTTTGTTGATTGCTTTTGCAATACCTTTGTATATATTTCCCATAGAATCAAAAATACCTTCTGGGTGTCCTGGTGGTAATTTTGTACCATCAAGAGACAGTTTACTATTGTATGCATGCCCTGGTTTTAAAACTTGTAGTGGTTTTCCATCTTCCATTAAATACAAGTAATTCGGATTTTCTTGCTCCCATTTTAAACCTGCTTTTTCACCATAGACTTTTACAACAAAACTATTTTCTTCACCAGTTGCAATCTGACTAGCACAAATAACACCTTTAACATTATTAGAAGCTCGCAATAATATAGTTCCATCTACATCCATTGGGTTGTCATTGTAGACATGGTTTAAGTCGGCTAAAACACTTTTAATCTTAATCCCAGAAATATATTCTAACATATTAAAAGAATGGGTGCCAATATCACCAATACAACAGCTAATTCCAGATTTTTCTGGATTTAAGCGCCATGTAGCTGCACGTTGTTCTTTATTATGAATTATTGGATTGATCCAACCTTGATAATATTGTGCATCTATTTTTTGAACCTTTCCTATTTCTCCATTTGAAATCATTTCTCGCATTTGACGCACCATCGGATAGCCAGTATAGGTGTATGTTACCGCGAAAACTGTTTTTGCTTTTTGTAAAGTTGCATACAGTATTTTTGCCTCTTCGTAGGTGGTAGTCATCGGCTTTTCACAAATTACATGAAAGCCGTTTTCCAATAAGGCTTTTGCCATTGAAAAGTGCAAAAAATTGGGAGTTAACACAGAAACTACTTGTATACGTTTTTCTATTGGAAGCTTTGTTTCTTCAGCAATAAACGTATCAAAATCTTTATAGACTCTATTTTCATTTAATCCTAATTTGTTTGCAAAAACAATGTTTTCTTCCCAATTCGGATTAAAAACACCGCCAACAACTTCATATTTATCAAACATAGACGATGCTACTCTGTGCAGAATTCCTATCAAAGAATCTCCACCACCTCCAATAATACCCAATCTTATCTTTGCGCTCATCTTATATCTTATTCTTTGTATTCAACTTTTTCATCTTTAAATAATAAAGCAAAAATAACGAATACTCCTGCAGCAAACAAGGCAGGGAATAACCAAACGTTTTGCCAACTATGTGAAGCATCTGCTAATACATTTGTATCTACAATTTTACCTGCTACCCAAAAACCAACTAACATTCCAACACCGTAAGTTGCCAAAGTAATTAAGCCTTGTGCCGCACTTTTTACTTTATCACCTGCTTTAGAATCGGTATAAATTTGCCCCGATACAAAAAAGAAATCATAACAAATTCCGTGCAATGCAATTCCTGTGATTAACATAAAAGCCATTTCTCCAGAGTTTCCGTAAGCAAATAATATATATCTAAGTACCCAAGCCAGCATGCCTACTAATATGGTTTTTTTGAATCCGAATTTCTTAAAAAAGAAAGGTAATAACAACATAAAAACAACTTCAGATGCTTGGCCTATAGTCATTTTCCCAGTAGGATTTTCAACCCCTATTTCAGATAAAAAAGGATTCGCATTTTGGTAATAAAACGCTAACGGAATACATATTAAAACAGAAGAAATAAAGAACACTAAAAAGTTTCTGTCTTTTAACAATTTTAAAGCATCTAAGCCTAAAATACTAGAAATAGTAACCGTATCGTCTTTGCCAATACTTGGTGGCGTTTTAGGTAAGAAAAAACTAAAAACACCTAAAACAACAGATACAACGGCCGTCATTAAAAAAGTGTTTTGCAACATTCCTGCTGCTGCATTTTCTTTAGAGTCCCAATGAAAATAGTAGCTAATTAATAAGCCCGCTAATATCCACCCAATAGTTCCCCATACACGTATAAATGAAAATTCTTTTGCAGGATCTTTCATTTGCTTAAATGCTACAGAATTTACCAAAGCCAATGTTGGCATATAGGCAATCATATATCCTAATACATAAGGGTAGAAAGTAGTAAAGTCATTTGCCTGAAACATCATGTACATTAAAACGGCACCTATAATATGTAAAACCCCTAGTATTTTTTCTGCATTAAAAAACCGATCTGCAATAAGGCCTATAATAAAAGGAGCAATAATTGCACCCCAAGATTGCGTGGAATACGCCATTCCTGTTTCTGCACCTGTTGCGCTTAAATTATTTCCCATAAAAGTACCTAAGGTTACAAACCATGCACCCCAAATAAAGAATTCGAGAAACATCATAAAGGACAATTGAAATTGAATTGATTTTTTCATTAAGTTGTTTGGTTTTTTATCTGCTAAAAATCGTAATTGTTTAGACTATTTTACTTCTTTTGCTACTTTTAAAAGTAAATCTTTGGTTGCTTTTGTTCCTGCAGTTTCGTCTAAACGACTTCCTTCGTACTCTACACCAACAAAACCTTTATACCCAGCATCTTTTACAATTTGTAACATTCTAGTAAAATCTATAGTAGTTTCATTTCCGTTTGTATCAAAATCATAAGATTTTGCACTTACTGCTTTTGCGGCAGGCATCATTAATGCAGTTCCTTTATATTTATCTGGGTACAATTCTGCACATTCACCCCATTTTTCTCCTACATTTTTTCTTTTTGTACACCAGTTTCCAAAATCTGGAAGTGTTCCACAATTGTCCATATTTACATCATTAATGGCAGCCATTAACTTATCCGGATCTGAAGACAACCATCCATGATTTTCACACAAGACATTAATTTTTTTTGTGGCTGCATACGTTGCTAATTTTTTAAGACCATCCACAACAGTAGTTTTCCAAATCTCTGGGTCGTTCGTTCCAAAAGTATTTACACGAATAGCATGTGCACCCAATTTTGCGGCAGCATCTATCCATTTTTTATGATTCTCTACGGCAGCATCTCTAACAACTGCATCTGGGTCTGCTAAATCACCTTCATTATCAACCATAATTAAAACGTTTTGCATTCCGTTTTGTACACTCAATGTTTTCAAAGAATCAATAACAACATCAAAACCTAATTTTTCTATTTCTACATTGTATAATTGACTTACATACTCTAAACCTTCAAAACCCATTTCCTTTGACATTTCAGCAAATTTAAAAGGACTTATGCCATCTTCATTAAATGTTTTATGTAAAGACCATTGTGCCAAAGACAATTTAAAAAAGGGTGAAGTATTTGCTTTTTTTGTTGGTTTTACCTCTGTTTTATTATTGCTATTCTTACAAGAAGTAGCAACGAATAGAAGGGCAATTATATAAAATGATAATTTTTTAAAAGCAGCAATATTCATTAGATTTGTCTTTAAATTTTATTAAATATATATATATTTCAATTATCTTTAAAGATATTACAAAAAAATCTAAAAATAAGATACCGAAACCGGTTTCGTAAATATTTTGGTGCTTTTTACAATAGTAAATTAATGTTATTAAAATTCTTTACCTACTTTAATCTTCTGAAAACAGAATTAGTTTAAAAATACACACGAATGAATACTATAAATAACGACTTGAATTCTTACGATGCTATTGTAGTTGGTACAGGAATTTCTGGTGGATGGGCGGCTAAAGAGCTTTGTGAAAACGGTTTAAAAACTTTAGTCTTAGAAAGAGGACCGATGGTAGAGCACGTAGAAGACTACCCTACAGCGCATTTAGACCCTTGGGACATGCCTAATGGTGGAAAAGCTACCCAAGAAATTATTGATAGAAAACCAAAACAACATAGAACAGGATATACTACGCATGCGGCGCGTGAACACTTTTTTGTAGACGATTTAAAGCATCCTTATAATGAGAACAAACGTTTTGATTGGATTAGAGGTTACCAGGTTGGTGGTAGATCTTTAATGTGGGGAAGACAAAGTTACCGTTTAAGTGATATTGATTTTGGAGCGAACAAAAAAGATGGTATTGCTGTAGATTGGCCAATTCGGTATAAAGATATTGAAAAGTGGTACGATAAAGTTGAAGAATATATTGGAGTAAGTGGAGAGAATTTAGGCTTGAAACAATTTCCAGATCAGAAGTTATTAAAGCCAATGAATCTAAATTGTGTAGAAGAGGTTTTAAAAGAAAAGTTAGCTACAAATTTTGATGATGGACGTTTATTAACTATTGGTAGAGTTGCACACATTACAGAAGGCACCAAACCAGGAGAAGGTAGAAGTACTTGTCAATACAGAAATAGATGTATGCGAGGTTGCCCTTATGGAGCATACTTTAGCAGTAATTCTTCTACATTACCAGCAGCAGACGCTACCGGTAATATGACGTTAAGACCCAATTCTATTGTACATGAAGTAATTTATGATGACGTTACCAAAAAAGCAACAGGTGTAAGGTTGATAGATGCAGAGACTAAAGAATCACTGGTATATAATGCTAAAGTTATTTTTCTATGCGCATCTACTATGGCGTCTGCTTCTATTTTATTACAATCGAAGTCAGAGCGTTTTCCAAACGGATTAGGAAATGACAGTGGAGAATTAGGACACAATATCATGGATCATCATTTTCATGTTGGAGCAAGTGCAAAAGCAACAGGTTTTGATGATAAATATGTAAAAGGAAGAAGACCAAACGGCATTTATATTCCGAGATTTAGAAATTTAGGAGGCAATACAGAAGCAGAAACTTTTAAAAGAGGGTATGGCTACCAAGGCGGTGCAAGCAGAAGTAGTACTTCAGAATTGGTTGCCGAGTTAAAATATGGTCCAGAATTAAAAGAGGCAATTTTAAAACCTGGAGAATGGAATGTAAATTTATTAGCTTTTGGCGAAACATTACCAGATCATAAAAACAGGTTGTTTTTAGATTATGATAAAAAAGACGAATGGGGTTTGCCAACCGTTACTTTTGATGCTGCTTTTGGTGAAAATGAAATGGCAATGCGTAAAGACATGCAAGAACAAGCTGTTAGAATGTTAACGGAAGCTGGTTTTGAAGATGTAAATGGATATGATAACAGAGATAATATGGCAATGGGTTTAGGAATCCATGAAATGGGAACTGCAAGAATGGGTAGCAATCCAAAAACATCTGTATTAAACAGAAACAATCAAGTGCATGCTTGTGATAATGTATATGTTACAGATGGTTCTTTTATGACGTCTTCGGGTTGTCAGAATCCGTCTTTAACTTATATGGCTTTTACTGCCAGAGCTGCAAATTATGCAGCAGCAGAACTTAAAAAAAATAACGCTTAAACTAGGAACGATATGAAACGTAGGGATGCATTAAAAAATTTAGGCCTTGCTGCTGGTTTTGCAATTACAGCACCCAGTATTTTTAGCCTATTACAAAGTTGCACAAGTGCACCCACCTGGATGCCTACTTATTTTACAAATGAAGAAAAAGAGATCGTTGTTAATTTAGTAGATATTATGTTACCTAAAACAGAAGGTACACCTTCTGCTACAGAAGTAAATGTGCCACAATTTATAGATAAATATATCACAGAGGTTTTAAACGCAGAAGACCAAGAAGCGATAAGAGTTAGTTTTACAGACATTATAACAACTTTAAAAACAACTTTAAAAACAACTATAGAAACAGACATTAGAGATGTTACTACTGCACAATATACTGGGTTGTTAGATGCGCATTTATTGGTAAAAGGGGAGATTGATAAAGATAGATTGGCAAACCCGGAGGCATTACAACCTACGAAAAATGAGTTTTTAAATCATTTAAAATACCTGACAATTACAGCGTATGTAACTTCAGAAGAAATTGGTGAAAACGTTTTAATGTATGACCCAGTTCCAACGGCTTATTACTGTGGCGATTTACAAGAAATTTCAGGAGGAAAAGCTTCATCTCTATAAAAATGAAACAAATAGGTGTCTTTCTTATGATACTATCACTTTTTATAAATTGTGATTTAAAAAAGAAACAAAACCTAAAAAGTAATGCTATTGAAGACTCTTGGCAACAATTATTTAATGGCAAAGATTTAGATAATTGGATTGTTAAGATTAATGGCCATGAATTACATGATAATTTTAAGAATACCTTTCGGGTAGAAAACGGTATTCTTAAAGTTTCTTATGATGGTTACGAGAATTTTGAAAATAGATTCGGACTGTTAACCTACAAAACACCTTTTTCAAATTACAAGTTTAGATTGCAATATCGGTTTACAGGAACCCAAACAAAAGGTGGCGAATCTTGGGCTATAAAAAATAGTGGTGTTATGATTCATTCTCAAGCACCAGAGAGTATGTTGCTAGATCAAGCTTTTCCATTGTCTCTAGAAGTACAGTTATTAGGTGGAATTGCGCCAAACACACCAAGACCAACAGGTAATTTATGCACACCAGCAACCCATGTCTCTGTGCATAATATTTTAGTTACAGAGCATTGTATCAATGCAAATTCAGAAACTTATTATGGCGAAGAATGGGTAGCTTTAGAAATAATAGTAACTAAAGAAAAGATTACTCATAAGATAAATGGCAGCAGCGTAATTACATATACAAACCCAAGTATTGGTGGCCAGTTTTTAGAAGCTACCTCTAAAGAAATACAATTAAAAGATGGGCAACCTTTAGCTGGTGGTTATATTTCTTTGCAAAGTGAAAGTCATCCAATAGAATTTAAAAATATAGAAATTTTAGAATTTTAAAAAATTACAGCGCATTAAAAAACCTCCATAGAAATTTCTAAGAAGGGTTTTTTAATAGCTACTTATCTATAAATTTTACTCAACAATTAACTTTCCTTTCATCATTGCATAATGTGCAGGAAAACTACAGATATAATCATATGTTCCGGCAGCTGGTGCAGTAAACTCTATGGTAGTTGTTTCTCCACCACCAAGCATTTTAGTATATGCAATGACAGCAGTTGTTCCCTCAGGAATATAATCATTTTCTTTAGCAGCTGCAGCTTTAGATGCAAATGCAGAAGTTTTAACCCCTTGCTTTAAAAAGACAACATTATGGCCCATTACTCTTTTGTCTAGTTTACCGGTATGAGTTAGTGTCAGTTTTATTTTCTGACCTGCTTTTACAGTAATCTTTTTAAGATTAAACTTCATTCGGTCAGAGGTGATCATTGTAACATTAACAATGCCATCGGCATCCACAACTACCATTTCTTTTTTTGCCACAACCTTAGACTTTTTTACAGTGGTAGTTTTTGTCTTTTTAATAACTTTTTCTTCTTTGCTTTTGCCACAGCTTACTAATAAAGTAATACAGACAATTGCTGTTAAAATATGTTTCATTTTTTTATTTTTTTGTGTTGCACTAAGGTACTGTTTTCCCATACGATAGCAAAAGAAAAATGAATGAAACCTATCTAAAATAATAGGGTATTATTTGTTTGTTTTTGAAGATTTTTTTTTGTTCAAATTGCAGAGTTTACTCTTTGAATCTCTTTTAAATTAATTTGGTTATTTTTTTACTCATGGGTTTTGTCATTGAGTAAAAAACATCGATAAATATTCCGTTTTCGTCAATTAAATATTTTTGAAAATTCCATTTTACAGCAGAATTCTTTTTCCCATTTTTAGCTTTTTTGGTTAACCACTGGTACAATTCATGTTGTTCTTTTCCTTTTACCTTAATTTTAGTTGTTAACGGAAAATCTACTCCAAAATTCAAGCGACAAAAAGTTTCAATTTCAATTGCTGCACCTGGTTCTTGGCCTCCGAACTGATTGCAGGGCAAACCAATAACAACTAAATTATTTTTGTAAGTAGTATACAATTCTTGTAAGCCATCATATTGCTTTGTAAATCCGCATTCTGACGCCACGTTTACAAACAGTATTTTTTTTCCTTTGTATTTTTTTAGGTCGATATTTTTACCGTCTATGCCCTCAATCTTAATATCGTAGATAGATTCTTTTACTACTGTTTTATTTTGAGCAGCTGTGTTTATATAATTAATTAGAAGGAAGAGATATATTATTTTTTTCATAACATGCTTTTTTTACTTTTTAGACGCATTGTAAAGATAAGGATATTGTGAATATCAAAAAAAGGGAATACTCAAAAAAGCGTGTATTTGTTTTAGTGCCTCTTTCGTTTTTGAACTTATTTTATTAAAACTTAATAGACAGATAAAGTTTAAAAGAATTACTTCCTTTTTTGAACAGGAGATGTATTTACTATTAATTCACTTACCTATATCATGCCACCTAGTTTATAAATTTCTACAATAGGTATTCTATTTTATAAATAACTCAACCACCATTTGTCTTTATTATTTTGTTTATAGTTATCGAATTTTTTACAAATCGGATAAAGCAAAATAATGATGCCAATCCAAACAGCATAAACAACCCAAAGTGAATAGCCAAAGCCTTTTAATGCCGCTGAATTGTTTACCCATTCTTCTAAAATCATTGTTTGCCAACCAAACCCAGAAAGTTCTGCAAAGATTAAAGCGATAAGGTGAATAAGGTAAAGATGTAAGATGTAGTAGAAAAACGGAACCCTTCCAAAAGTGCTAAAAAAGTCAACTACTCTGCCTTTTAGTTTTTCTGAATTTGCCAAGAAAATAAATGCTGCACCCAATGTCATTAATAAATAATCTAAGGATGGAGGGTATTTAGAAGGATTTAAAAAAGAAATTAAATTTTTTGAAAATAATCCGTAATTATTCCAAGGTATTGGATCTCCGTATGTATTTGTAAAGCGTAAAATTACGAACGTTACAATTGCTAAAAATCCTATAGTATTAAAAATCTTTTTTCTTTTTTTACTGTCATAAGTTTTATCATAAAAAGCCCCAAAACAATAACCTAAAGACATTACAGCAACCCACGGAATTATTGGGTATACAAAAGCAATTTCACCCCCATAAAATAAGTTGTAAATACTAAATTCATGAAGTATTGACCAAAACATATTACCATCAAAGTGAATGGTATCTAAAAGGTTATGACCAAAAATTAAAACTAAACTGAATACTAAAATAAAACTTCTCCGAAGATGAATTAATACTGCCAAAAGAATCATGCTAATTCCCAAAGACCAAATAACCCCTAATACGATAGTATTAAAATAAACATCAAAAAACCAACCAAAATTAATGATTACTATTTCAATAAAAATCAACCAAAGACCACGTTTTAGAAGAAAGCTAGACAACTCTTTTTTAGATTTTCTTTTACCAACCATAAATGCAGAAGTTCCGGCTAAAAAACAAAATATTGGTGCACAAAAATGTGTGATAAACCGTGTAAAAAAAATAGGTAACGTACTTTGCTCTGGGTCTGCTGGATCAAAAAAGAAAGCGGGGAAGTGAATGAAGTCCCTTATATGGTCAAGTGCCATAATAACCATTACTAAACCTTTTAATACGTCAATAGATTTTATTCTAACCTTAGGAATTATTGTCATAAATTTTATACGATTTGTTAGAGTATTTATTTTAGGTACTTCTAAAACAGAATTAATGGCTCTAATTATTGATTTCTATTTTTTAAGAAATAATTTTTATTTTATTTAGCGGACAAATCTACACTAATTCCAGTCATATGTATAATCGCAAAAATAATAGAGACAATATTCAATCAACAATAATTTAATGAAACACTTAAACCACAGGCGTCTCTTAAGTAATTAAGGTTAAATTATTAATAATTACTGATTAAACACTTAAATAAAAAAACCTCAACCTAATTATAATCAAATAGTTGAGGTTTTTATTAGTACACCTTACGTTTTTAAAATCAAACTCGTTTTATAAAGAATTGATTAAACTTTGTGAATTAAAGGGATTTCTTATAAGTAGAGGATATTGGTCCAATAATAGATTAAGGATATTACATCTTACCCCACTGTTATTAAAGTACTAATAGGGAATCAAACTATATATAGTATTCATTTCAATATTGCTGATTTCCTTTTCTTTAGGTCGTTTAACTATATGTCATCACAGCGATGAATCAATCTTCATTTTCACTTCGATCTCCATATCGATCCCTCATCATTTCAGCGTATAATTCTAAAGAATTGATATCTATTGAATCCATGAGCCTTTCATATTCTCCTTTAACTTTAAAGGTTTTAATCTGAATTTTCTTTTGATTCGAATCTTCTCTTTTTGTGTTAGTAGTGTTTCTCTGTGCGTGTTTTGCCATTTCTTTTAAAAAAGTCTTCTGGTCCATTGTTTCTGTTTTAATAATTAATTATTTAATATATTGCAACAAGGAGAGGATATGGTGTACTCGATTATTTTGGAGAGTTCCCGCATTCTAAACCACCGTGCATCGAATTAGTCGGTTGGTACGCATAAGCGTTCTTGATACGTTGTAAATATAACTTATATAATTAAGTTATCATATGGCTTTACCTTTAATTTGTAACATCTGTAAAAAGGAATCAAAAATATATTTTAATTAATCTTTTTTAATTCTGAATAATCAATAATGATTTTATTCAGATAATGCACCAAATGCACGAAATGAAGCCTAAAAAACAACTTTATTTTTTGCAAAAAACACATTAAAACATTTTAACAGTACAATAATCGTACAAATTATAAAATAATAAAACCTCAAATCGCTAGTTATTAGCTTATTGAGGTTTTTTATAGTACTCAAGGCGGGAATCGAACCCGCACTTCCGAAAAAACTGGATTTTGAATCCAGCGCGTCTACCAATTCCGCCACTTGAGCAAGTTTTATTAGCAGTGCAAATGTATTAAATTATTTTATTTTAAAGTCACTAAATTAATTCCAAACTAAATAAATTAATTCTACTTTTGTTTCCTCACAACAACTCACTAAAAAACACGTACTAAATGCCTAAAAATCAACTAGCCCCAAAAATTTTTGCCTGTAGACAAAGCTTAATTTTGGCAGAGAAAATTGCAAAAGAATACAAGACTACTTTAGGAAAAGTAAAGACTACTTACTTTAGTGATGGCGAATTTCAGCCGGCTTTTCAAGAATCTGTAAGGGGTAAACGTGTTTTTATTATAGGTTCTACATTTCCTAATGCAGATAATTTAATGGAAATGCTTTTAATGTTAGATGCTGCAAAAAGAGCGTCTGCTAGACATATTACAGCAGTAATGCCTTATTTTGGTTGGGCAAGACAAGACAGAAAAGACCAGCCTAGAGTTGCTATTGGTGCAAAATTAGTAGCCAATTTATTACAGTCTGCCGGTGCAACAAGAATTATAACAATGGATTTACATGCAGATCAAATTCAAGGTTTTTTCGAAAAGCCAGTGGATCACTTATATGCATCTACTATTTTTATGCCATACGTTAAGAGTCTAAATTTAGACAATCTAACAATAGCATCTCCAGATATGGGAGGTTCTAAAAGAGCATATGCCTATTCTAAGCATTTACTTTGCGATGTAGTAATTTGTTACAAGCAACGTAAAAAGGCCAATGTAATTTCTCATATGGAGCTTATTGGAGACGTAAAAGGGAAGAATGTTATTTTAGTAGATGATATGATAGATACAGGTGGAACTTTGGCACATGCTGCAAATTTAATGATGGAAAGAGGCGCTATAAGTGTTCGTGCAATTTGTACGCATCCAATATTATCTGGAGACGCATATAATAAAATACAAGAATCTGGTTTAACAGAATTAATAGTTTCAGATACTATCCCTTTAAAGAAGGAGACTTCTAAAATAAAAGTAGTATCTTGCGCGCCATTATTTGCTGATGTTATGCATAAAGTGCAAGACAATACTTCAATTAGTGGACAATTTTTAATGTAAAATAAATTAATAAAAAAAGTAATGAAATCAATTACAATTAAAGGATCAAAAAGAGAAAGCGTAGGTAAAGTAGCAACTAAAGCCTTACGTAATGCTGGTATGGTTCCTTGCGTTATATACGGAGGAGATAAAGCTATGCATTTTTCAGCAGAAGAATTAGCATTTAAAAAGTTGGTATACACTCCAAACGTTTATACTGCAACAATTAGTGTTGATGGACAAAAAATACCTGCTATTTTAAAAGACATCCAGTTTCACCCAGTATCTGATAAAATCATACACGCAGATTTTTATCAGTTATTTGATGATAAAGAAATTACAATGAAAATACCAGTACAATTAACTGGTACTTCTCCTGGAGTATTAAATGGTGGTTCTTTACGTTTTACAAACCGTAAATTAAGAGTAAAAGCATTGCCTGCTAGCTTACCAGATTTTGTAACTGCTGATATTTCAGAGTTAAAAATTGGAAGTAAATTAGTAGTTGCTTCATTAGCTAATGAAGGTTATACTTTTATGCACCCAGATAATACTGTTGTTGTACAAGTTAGAACTTCTAGAAACGCAACTGATGATGAAGCGGAAGCGGAAGAAGAAGTAGAAGCTACAGAAGCTGCTGCACCAGCTGCAGAATAATTTAGCAACTTATAGAAAACAAGAAAGCGTTACAATATTTGTAGCGCTTTTTTTATGTTTATTTTTTCATAACAATGCTATTTTTTTTCTTAGTATTTTTGAGGAATGAATATAGTAACTTTTTTAAAAAACACTTTTAGTCTTAATACAGAAACGAAAGAAGCGTTAATGAAAAAATTTTTAATTGTAGGTTTGGGTAATATTGGTGCAGAGTACGCAAATACGCGCCATAATATTGGGTTTAAAATTGTTGAGGAAGTTGCTGAAGTGCACAAAACAACTTTTGAAACAGAAAAATTAGGAGATGTTGCTACTTTTAGACTAAAGGGAAGAACTTTTATTCTTTTAAAGCCAAGTACCTATATGAATTTGAGTGGGAAAGCCGTAAAATATTGGATGGATAAAGAAAATATATCTGTAGAAAATATTTTAGTAGTTACAGATGATGTACATATCGATTTTGGCACCATTCGTATAAAAGTAAAAGGTTCTGCTGGAGGTCATAACGGATTGAAAGATATTCAAGAGAAACTAAATACCCAACAATATCCTCGTTTTAGATTTGGGGTAGGAGCAAATTACTCTAAAGGAAGGCAGGCAGATTTTGTGCTTGGCCAATGGAGTAAAGAAGAAACTAGCCAATTAATAGAGCGTTTACCAATAGCTGCTAAAATAATTACGTCTTTTGGCACTGCTGGTTTGGCAAATACCATGAACGAATTTAACGGGAAGTAAAAGCCTTTGTATCTACTTAAATTTTAAGAAACAAAAAAGCTGTCTATTTTAAATAGACAGCTTTTTTGTTTGTAACAGGTATATATCTTATCTAATAAAGCTAATACTTGTATTAATTTCATTTGTAATATCACCAGATGATTCTTCTACTTCCTGATTTAAACTAAGGGTAGTTTCATTAAATAAAAGAATATTATAAGTACCTTTTAAGAAGTCTCCTTCAGAAGAAATAAAAGTAATTTTTGCATCTTCTGAGTTTAAGGTAAACGTACCAGAGTTTGTGTTATTTACGATTTCTTGACTTGTAACTACATCTCCTAATGCTGGCGTTATTTCAATTTCAATTACAAATTGCCCAGATGCGCTAAAGGTACCGTCTGAGTTTAAAACAAAAGAAAATTGAAAAATATCTCCATTAATTGTTGAGGTAGCCACTGTAAATGGTATTGAAACTCCAGATACATCTGTTGTAGAGGTTACTTTTGTATTGATATTAAGTTCACTAATATTATAGGTTCCTACAATGTTTTCATTTGATAAGATAAATGGAGTTGTATCTGCATTATCGTCATTACAACTGATAATTAATAGTAGAAAGGATGAAAAAAAGATAAATTTAAGTAATTTCATAAGTCTATTTTTTATTAAAATTAGTTTTCATTAGCAAACCACTCTGCAAAACTAGATTCTGTTTCTTGCAATTTCATGGAATGTAACTTTATGTTTTTTGGTAATCTACTTTTAATTTTTTGTGCAAAATCTATCACCATCATTTCACTAGTGGGTTGGTAGTCTACTAATAAAACATGATGGTCTCTTGCCATTAATTCTCTTGCCAATTCTACGTGTGGCGTGTTTTTATTAAAAACGGTGGCATGATCAAAAACATCTACAATTTCTTCATTTACAATCTTTTTTAGATCGCCAAAATCAATTACCATTCCGAACTTTACGTTTGTGCTGTCTGCAATTGGTTTTCCAGAAACCGTAACGGAAAGCTTATAAGAATGTCCGTGAACATTTTTACATTTCCCGTCATAACCGTATAAAGCGTGTCCTGCTTCAAAATTAAATTTTTTTGTAATTCTAATTGTACTCATTTCTTTTGTGTTGGTACTTCTTTGTGAAGCTTTTATTTTCGATAAATTTTTTATAGCAGCGTTGTATTTCTATTTCGTAAAAATTTACCGCTTTTTGTTTCTAAATTTATTGTAAAAGTACACAACAACCAGCATAATTGCTAGTCCTAAAAATAAATAATCTCCCATTTTGTTTTTATTTTATTAATTTTTAACTAAAAAGTCATCTAAAACATCCGCAATTTTTCTATTATCAGATAATTGTGGTATTTTATTCTGTCCACCAAATTTACCAATAGATTTCATATATGCATGAAAACCACCTTTTTTTACTCTTCTAATAATTAACGGACGTAGAATTTTTCCTTTAATTAAATCAAAGTAATAAATATTTTGCACTTGCATAGATGCGTCTATTTTATTGGCAAATTCCTCTAAATTTTCAGGTTCATTTTCAAATTCTATAAACCATTCATGATACGGTAAACCATTTGTTGCGTTTACTTGGGGTGCAACAGTAAATTCGCTAACATTTATAGCAGTTTCTTTAATAGCATCATTTAATGCTTTCTCCACTTCTTTGCCAATAACATGTTCACCAAATGCAGAAATAAAGTGTTTAATTCTACCAGTAACTTTAATTCTGTACGGTTTAGTATTTGTAAACTCTACAGTATCGCCAATATTATATCCCCAAAGACCTGCCGTTGTGTTTAAAATAATAACATAGTTTACGCCAATCTTTACATCTTTAAGAGAAATTCTTGTAGGGCTTTCATTATAAAACTCTAAAGCAGGAATAAACTCATAAAAAATCCCAGAATCTAATTGTAAGAGCATTCCTTTTTCAGTTTGCGAATCTTGATATGCAATAAAGCCCTCTGAGGCAGGATATAATTCTATGTAATCTATTTTTTTACCTATAAGGCTTTCGAATTTATTTTTATAAGGCTCAAAATTTACGCCACCATAAATAAAGAAATTAAAATTTGGAAAGATTTCTGAAATGGATTTACCTGTTTTCTCAATTAGTTTTTCAAAATACATTTGCACCCAAGAAGGGATGCCGCTAATTACAGACATGTCTTCATTCACAGTTTCCTCTACAACTGCATTTACTTTTGTATCCCAATCTTCAATGCAATTTGTTTCCCAAGACGGTAAACGATTTTTGAGTAAATAATTTGGAACATAATGAGCCGCAATGCCGCTTAATCGCCCCAGTTTAACTCCGTTTGTATCTTCTAAAACCGGACTACCTTGTAAGAAAATCATTTTTCCATTCACAAAACTTGCATCATTTTTTTCTACAATATAGAATAACATAGCATTTTTTGCCGCGGTAATATGCGTTGGCATGGAATCTTTGGTAATTGGTATGTATTTTGCGCCAGAAGTTGTGCCAGAGGTTTTTGCAAAGTAAAGCGGTTTCCCTGTCCATAGGACGTCAGATTCTCCGGCTACTATTCTCTCTACATATTTCCTTAAACCTTCGTAATCGGTTACCTTAACCTCTTTTTTAAACGCTTCATAGGTAGTAATGTTATTAAAATTATGGTCTTTACCAAAAGCTGTTTTACTTCCTTTGGAGATTAAATTTTTAAAAACTTTTTCTTGCGTTTTATGAGGTTTATTCGCCCATTTATAGACTTTTTTAGTTGCAATTTTAGCAAACGGAATTGCAAAGAAAGATTTGATACTCATTATTTAAAATCTATAAAATTTGTTGGATTTACGGCATAGCCGCCTTTCCATAGTTCGAAATGTAAATGTGGTCCTGTAGTAAGTTCTCCAGTTGAGCCTACACTAGCAATTACTTCTCCAGATTTTACAAAATCTCCTTGTTGTTTTAGTAAATTTCCGTTGTGCTTGTATACAGAAATAAAATCTTTACTGTGTTTTAAGATAATTACATAACCAGTATCTGTACTCCAATCAGAAAAAATCACAGTACCATCAGCTGTAGCTTTAATTGGACTTCCTTTTTTAGAAGCTATATCTATTGCAAAATGTTTAGAATTCGCATCAAATTCTTGTGATATAATACCTTTTAAAGGTGCAAAAAATACAATTTTTACACTGCTTTTAGCATTGTCTAAAAGTGAAAAACGGGTTGCCCTATCTACTTTCTCTCTGAACAAAGAATCTTCTTTTGTTGCGTTTAGTTTACTTTCATCTATTACAGATTGCCTTGCCTGTACTTGCAGAGAATCTATTTCTTCAGAAGATATTTTTCCCGTCAAAACAGGCTGCAGTGCAATGGTGTAATTTTCTAGAATTGTTAATTTTTGTTTTAAAGCTTCTGCATCAAATGTAAGCTGCACAGCATCTGCTTTTAATTGAGAAGATTCATAACCAGGAATATATTCTTTGATTGGCGTAAAGGCTATAAATATAATGGTTAAAATAATTAGTAAGACCGAAAAAAAACCACCTAAAACAAATACATTTAAACGAGATAGTTTTAAAGAAAATCGTTCTTCAAACGTATTTTCATTTAAAACAACTAATCGGTATTTATCAGTTAGTTTTTGTTTAAAGTTACTTTTTTTTATATTCTTTTTAGCCAAAATAATTGTTTGTGGATTACAAATATACAACGAAAATTTACTGAAACTATTTTCTATAAAAATTCATTTCGTCTATATAACTCCAGACTTCTTTAGACAGCATAGGTTTTATGTTTTTACCATCTTTAATTCCGTTTCTTATCATGGTAGACGACACTTGCACAATAGGTGCTGCTATTTTATGAATCTTAGGGTGCTCATCAAATTGTGTTGCTGTTTTTCCTTCAGAAATTCTCGGATACACATAAATGTTGTGATGTTCTAAAATGGTCTCAAAATTCTTCCATTTGTGAAAACTTTTCAAATTATCTTCTCCCATAATTAAACAAAATTGTTTGTCTTTATATAGGTCAGAAATGTGGGCTAATGTGTGTACGGTATAGTTTGGTTGTGGTAGTTTAAATTCAATATTTGATGGTTTTATCTTTGTGTATTCTTCGGTTGCTTTATACACTAACTCTAAACGATGATGGTTATCTAGTAAAGAACTTTTCTTTTTGAAGGGGTTAAGAGGTGTAACAACCATCCAGATTTCATCTAAATCTGAGTTTTCTAACATGTGATTCGCAATAATTAAATGGCCTACATGAATAGGGTTGAAAGTGCCAAAATATAAACCGATTTTCATTTGAATGTTTTTAGCTATTTGTCTAAACCTAAATACGTACTCATTAAATCTTCTGCTTCTTTTAAAGCAACGTCTAAATCATAATTTTTAATAATTTTGTCAAACTGGGGTGCAGTTGCTAATTCTACAGAAGCTTTTGCAATACGCATATTTATTTTTTCTTCACTTTCTGTTTTACGCTTCTTTAGACGTATTTTTAATTCGTCTACACTTGGTGGTTTTACAAATACAGAGAGTGTTTCATTTGGAAATTTCTTTTTAATCCTTAAACCTCCTACCACATCAATATCAAAAATAACATGTTTTTTTAATCCCCAAATACGCGCTATTTCGCTTTTTAAAGTACCATAAAAATTATCTCTATAAACTTCTTCCCATTCTAAAAACGCATCACTTTTTATTTTATTTTTAAAATCTGAAAGATCTATAAAATAATAGTCTTCTCCGTTTTTTTCAAAATCTCTTGGATCTCTTGATGTTGCAGAAATAGAAAATTCTAAGTTAAATTTCTCTTGTTTTAATAAATGACGAACAATAGTAGTTTTACCAGAACCAGAGGGTGCTGAAAACACAAATAATTTTCCTTTAAAATCTGACATACAATTTATTCTTTATCACGCTGAACTAGTTTCAGCACCTTATAATTAAAAACTGAAATAAATTCAGTTTACTTTAGTTATCCTAAAGTACGTTTAAAATTTGTTCTTTAATTTGTTCTAGCTCGTTTTTCATTTGAATAACAGCTTTTTGCATTGGTGCATAATTTGCTTTAGACCCTGTTGTATTTATTTCACGGCCCATTTCTTGAACAATAAACCCTAGTTTTTTACCATTAGAATCTTCTGAAGCTAAAGTTTGTAAGAAATAATCTAAATGATTTGCCAAACGAACTTTCTCTTCATTAATATCTAATTTCTCTAGATAATAGATTAATTCTTGCTCAAAACGGTTTTCATCGGTATCTACTTTTAAATCGTCAATAGCCTTTTTTAAACGCGTTTTTACATTTTCTACCCTGTCACTATCTAAAGCTTTTACTTCATCTAGATAGGTGTTTATATTTGCTATTCTTTCTCTGAAATCTACTTCTAAAGAAGCAGCTTCATCAATTCTATATTGTACAATTTCTGTGATAGCAATGTCTATATTTTTATTGATAAGATCCCATTCGTTTTCATCTAACTCTTCACGCTCTGTGGTTAAAGCATCTGGCATTCTAATAGCCATTTCTAGCAATACTACGTCAGACGCTCTTCCTGAATCAATAGTGTTTCTTAGTTGCTCTATATATTGTTTCACAACACTTTTGTTTACTTTGGTAGAAGTTTCATCTGAAGTCATTTCTACATAAATAGAAAAATCTATTTTTCCACGCACTAAAGCGCTTGCTAATTTTTTACGAACAGCCAATTCCTTTTCTTTATAATAAGAGGGAATTCTAACATTTAAATCTAAATTTTTACTGTTTAAAGATTTAATTTCTATAGTTACTTTTTTGGTAGGCAATTGTAAAACTGCTTTTCCATAACCCGTCATAGATTGAATCATAAAATCGTCATTTTAAATAAGTTGTAAAGATAGTTTTATTTGGTAGATTTTTTCTATTTTTTGTTGCTTTGTAAACAAACCTACAGTCCAAAAAATTAAAGTTGCACGAGAAACGCGTAGTTATATAAAACCATAAGGTTTTATATAATTGGGCATTACCTCTTTAGCAATTGTGTAGGTTAAACTGTAAATTAATGTAGCTATTGAAACTGCAATTAATTCAAATGTTCTTTAATTCATTGTATAATGTATCTCTTAAAAATAAAGTACAAAGTTGAGAATAAATTTGTTTACTTATCTTCACAAAATGCAAATACACCACATTTCAGAAAACAATTCTATTTTAAATAAATTTATATCAGAAATTAGAGACGTTACCATTCAAAAAGATTCTTTACGTTTTAGAAGAAATATTGAGAGAATTGGTGAGGTTTTAGGATATGAATTAAGTAAAAACTTAAGCTATATTTGTAAAGATGTTGTAACACCTTTAGGAATAAAAAAGATAAATAAAACTACTAATAATATTGTATTATGTTCAGTTTTAAGAGCCGGGTTGCCCTTGCATCAGGGTTTATTAAATTATTTTGATGATGCAGAAAATGCTTTTATTTCTGCTTACAGACATCACCCTAATAATGATGCAACATTTGAAATTGTTGTAGAATATTTTGCAGCACCCAAAATAGAAAATAAAACATTATTACTGGCAGACCCAATGCTCGCTACCGGACAAAGTTTAGTTGCCGTCTATGAAGCAATAATAAAGAATGGTGCGCCAAAAGAATTGCATATTGTTGCTGCAATCGCTTCTAGGGAAGGTATCGATTTTATCAAAGCACATTTTCCAGAAAACACGCATTTATGGATTGCTGCAATAGACAACGATTTAAACGAAAAAGGATATATTATTCCTGGCTTAGGCGATGCTGGAGATTTGTCTTTTGGAACGAAGCTATAGCATAAAAGGTAAAACAATTGCACTTGCTAAAAACAATACAAATAGTATGTTTTTTATGAAGTTGCTGCCTATACTTTCAAAGCCATTTGCAATAATAATTGCTGCCGGAAATAACAAAAACAATAATTCTGTATTATTTTTATTCGGAACTAGTAAGGCAAAAGTCAAGGCAACTAGCAAGTTTATTATCAAGAGAATCCAGCTTTTTCTAAACGAATTTTTTACAGAAAATGCTTTTGGAGATTTTAAAAATATAGCCATTACAGAAAACCCAAGAATAAATGTTATAACCCAATAGTAGGTGTTTTCTGGTCTAAAAATAAAACTAGAAAAGGTGTCAAAATAAAAAAGATTGATAAAAACATATAATTTATCAAACCAAAGGCAGTAGGTGAAATAAATAATTAGTGGTATTAAAAATCCAATTATAGGCGCAATTAAAGTATTACTTACTGATTTTTGATGTAAGAAAATTCCAGAATAGATTAAGACACTAAAAACAGCAGTAAAAGGCTCGATAATAAAAAGAATACTTAACCAAAAACCGCTGTCAAAGAGTTTTTGTAAGGTGTTCTTTTTAGATTTTAAGCTGTATATTTTTCTTATAAATACAAGGTATAATAGTAATGTAATTAGAGTTTTAGCACTGTGTGTAATTGCTATGAAATAACTAAGTAAAATAGTAAAAGTAAAGAATGCGTAAAAATTATCTAAAGTTAAATTGTTCTTAGTAACTACAAAGTTAAAAAAGAAGAAAATTACTAAATTTAAACCTAAGAAACAGGTACTTTTAAAGAGTAAAGAGAGTTCAAAACCTGTATTACTAAAAAGGGAAAAAGAGTTACCAATAAATACGCCAATAAATAGACTTAAAAGAATTATGAAATTGATTGGCTTAGATTTCCCTAAAAAATTGGCTAGCATTGTTTCTTTTGTTATTTTTGCAACGTAAAGATAATTAAGTTATGATAGCAGGCAATATTTTTAGATGGATTGGTAGTTTATTTACAGATCTTTTATTTCTTCCTTTTAATTGGTTGCGCACAAGTGTGGCTACTCAAGATTTTGGATGGTGGATTTCTAATGCAGTAAATTGGTTTTTTTTAATCGTTTTATTATTTCTATTTAGATATTGGATGAACGAATCGCGCCGTTTTGTGAAAGAAGGAACAGAAGATAGAGCTTAATTTTAGAAATTGGGAAGCAAAAACAAACTGAAACGTTTCAAAGAAAATGAAGCGTTTAAAAATGTCATTCAACCAACAAGGGAAGAAGTAGTAACTAACTTTGCCCACAAAGGTAAGTGGCATTCTTTTTTTGAAAACAACAATCCTATTGTTGTAGAGCTAGGCTGCGGTAAAGGTGAGTACACAATTGCATTAGCAAGAAAAAACCCAAATAAAAATTACATCGGTATTGATATTAAAGGTGCACGTTTTTGGCGTGGAGCAAAAACGGCAGTTGAAGAAAACTTACCAAATGTTGCTTTTGTAAGAACGCAGATAGAATTAGTAGATTTTATTTTCGCAGAAAATGAAGTTTCTGAAATTTGGATAACTTTTCCAGATCCACAAATAAAATACCAGCGCACAAAGCACAGAATGACGAATACCTCTTTTCTAAAAAAATATTACCATATTTTAAATGAAGAAGGAATTATGAATCTAAAAACCGATAGTGAATTCATGCACGGTTATACACTAGGTTTATTGCATGGTGCAGGTCATGAAGTTTTATATGCAAACCATACGGTTTATAAAAATGAAGGTGCGCCAAAAGAAGTAACAGAAACACAGACTTTTTACGAAAACCAGTATTTAGAAGTTAACAAACCTATTACGTATATTCAATTTCGATTGAAGTTCTAGTTTCTACAAAAATTGGTATCTTCACTCTGTGAAAAAATCGGACAACTTTTATGATAAAGTTTATAAAACAGCTAGATTAGTTCCTTTTGGCAGAGTAACTAGTTATGGTGCAATAGCGGTCTATTTAGGAGCAGCGCGCTCTGCTAGAATGGTTGGCTGGGCAATGAATAATTCACATAATCAAACAGAAGACGTCCCTGCACACAGAGTTGTAAATAGAAAAGGATTACTTACAGGAAAGCATCATTTTGACGGCACAAATTTAATGCAACAATTGCTAGAAAATGAAGGTATTGTTGTTGTAGAAAATCAAATTCAAGATTTTGAGAAAGTCTTTTGGAACCCTATAGATTTGTAATCTTTATACTTCAGGAATTGATAAAAACAAGGCGCATAATAGGCATCTATTAAATCATAAATAATCGCAATCTACAAGCTTTATTTTTTGAAGAGTAAGCCGTATCTTTGCAATTAAGATTAAATAAAAATAAGACGTGAGTTTTAAAAAAGAAGATATATACAAAGCATTAGATACTATTACTGCCCCTGGTGAAGGGAAAAGTTTGGTAGAAAATAAAAATATAACAAATATTGTTGTTTTTGGTAACGAAGTAGAAGTAGATGTTACCATTAGTAACCCTACTTTGCAAGCAAAAAAGAAAACTGAAGCTGAGATTACGAAAGTTATTAAAGCCAACGTTTCAGAGGCTATTCAGGTAAAAATTAATTTAAAAGTAGAAAAGCCTGCAGTTAAAGAAAATCCAAATAAAATTCGTGGTAAAGAAATTCCAAATATAAAAAATATCGTTGCAATTGCTTCCGGAAAAGGGGGTGTTGGTAAATCTACTATTACAGCAAATACTGCAATTTCTTTAGCAAAAATGGGTTTTAATGTAGGTGTTTTAGATGCAGACGTTTATGGTCCGTCACAACACATTATGTTTGATGTTGAGAAAGCAAAACCACTTTCTGTAAATATAGAAGGCCGTTCTAAAATGAGACCTGTAGAGAGTTATGGTGTGAAATTATTATCTTTAGGGTTTTTCACAGATCCAGGTCAAGCAGTAATTTGGCGAGGGCCAATGGCTTCAAAGGCTTTAAATCAGTTAATTTTTGACGCAGATTGGGGAGCATTAGATTTTTTATTAATTGATTTACCTCCAGGAACAGGAGATGTGCACTTATCTATTGTGCAAGCACTACCTATCAGCGGCGCAGTGATTGTAAGTACACCTCAAAATATTGCCTTGGCGGATGCTAAAAAAGGAGTTGCTATGTTTCAACAAGAAAATATTAACGTTCCTGTTCTAGGTATCATAGAAAACATGGCGTATTTTACACCAGAAGAATTACCGGATAATAAATATTATATTTTTGGGCAAGATGGTGCAAAGAATCTAGCAGAAGATATTAAAACAAAGTTTTTAGGTGAAATTCCTTTAGTGCAAAGTATTCGAGAGTCTGGAGATGTTGGACGTCCTGTAGCAATGCAAAATGGTACTGTTTTAGAAAAATCTTTTAATGAGATTACAAAAGAGATGGTAGCAGAGTTATTAAAAAGAAACCAAAATTTACCTCCAACAGAAGTTGTTAGAATTACAACAATGAGTGGGTGTAGTTCTGTAAATAAATAAATTATGACAGCACAAGAAACCGTAGACAATGTAGAAAAAGCGTTAGAAGAAATTCGCCCGTTTTTAATGAGTGATGGTGGGAATATTAAGCTATTATCAATAGAAAATGAAATTGTAAAAATACAATTAGAAGGAGCGTGTATTGGTTGTTCTGTAAATCAAATGACGTTAAAAAACGGTGTGGAAGCAACTATTAAAAAGTATGCACCACAAATAGTAGAGGTAATAAATGTAGCTTAAAGTCTGATTTTAAAATTAGATTTTTTTTAAATGATAAAAAAACGTCATTGCGAGGAACAAAGTAATCTCATGAAATAAAGAGCCTACTTCGTTCCTCGTACTAACGAAAAATAAAGAAAATGATTACAACAGATATCTTAATAATTGGTGCAGGACCTACAGGTTTGTTTACCGTTTTTGAAGCAGGATTATTAAAACTGCGTTGTCATTTAATAGATGCATTGCCACAAGCTGGTGGTCAATGTTCAGAGATTTATCCTAAAAAACCTATTTATGATATTCCTGCATATCCAGAGATTTTAGCCGGAGACTTAACAGATAAGTTATTAGAGCAAATTAAACAATTTGAACCTGGTTTTACTTTAGGGGAACGTGCAGAAACGATAGAAAAACAAGAAGATGAAACCTTTGTTGTTACCACAAATAAAGGCACAAAACATCATGCAAAAGTGGTTGCTATCGCTGGTGGGTTGGGTTCTTTCGAACCAAGAAAACCACCGATTCCTAATATTTCAGATTTTGAAGATAAAGGAGTTGAATACATTATTAGAGATCCAGAATTTTACAGAGATAAAAAAGTGGTGATTTCTGGTGGTGGAGATTCTGCTTTAGATTGGGCAATATTCTTAACAGATGTGGCTTCATCTGTAACTTTAATTCATAGAAGAAACGAATTTAGAGGTGCTTTAGATTCTGTAGACAAAGTACAAGAATTAAAGGATGTTGGAAAAATTATCATGATTACGCCGGCGGAAGTAAAAGCCATCGTGGGTGCAGATAAAGTAACAGGTGTTTCTGTAATTCAAAACGGAGGAGAAGAATTTACCATTGAGACAGATCATTTTATTCCGCTTTTTGGATTGTCTCCAAAGCTAGGGCCTATTGGAGATTGGGGATTAGAAATCGAGAAAAATGCCATTAAAGTAAACAATGCTTTAGACTATCAAACCAACATACCCGGAATTTATGCTATTGGAGATGTAAACACCTATCCTGGGAAATTAAAATTAATTCTTTGCGGTTTTCATGAGGCAACATTAATGTGTCAGAGTGCTTACAAACGTATTTTTCCTAATAAAAAGTATGTAATGAAATATACAACCGTTGGTGGTGTTGATGGCTTTGATGGCACTAGAAAAGAGGCTCCAAAAGCAGTTGTTAAAAAGATTGAATAATTCTTATAAACCTAAATATTCTTTAGACTTTTCTTACCTTTGTTAGAATAACGAAATCGATTGAGATGTATTTAGATTTATTATCACACTTAAAGTTTTTAATGAAGCGCAATCCAGAATGATTAAATAAATGAAATTTTAATCATTTATTTTTTTAATCATTTAATAGAAAAACATGCCTTTTTATCACAAATTAGGGAAAATTCCACCCAAAAGACACACACAATTTCGTAAAAAAGACGGAAGTTTATATTACGAACAACTTTTTGGTACTATTGGTTTCGACGGAATGTCTACCAATTCATATCACGAATATAGACCAACAATGGTTAAGAAAATTGGAAAGCAATACTCTGTTAAGCCAATAATTGCAAAAGCCAATAACATTCAATCTTATAGGTTTTGCGGATTTCAAGTGCCGCCAGAAGACGATTATCTAGAAAGTAGAAAAATTGTTTTAACAAATTCAGATTGTAATATTATTTTATCGGCGCCAAAAAAATCGACTGCAGATTATTTCTATAAAAACACAGATGCAGACGAGGTGATTTTTATTCACAAAGGAAGTGGGAAACTAAGAACACATCTTGGGAACATCGATTTTAAATATGGAGATTATCTAGTAATTCCGCGCGGCATTATTTACAAACTAGATTTTGATAATGAGAATAATAGACTGTTTATTGTAGAGTCCTATTCGCCAGTCTATACACCAAAACGGTACAGAAATTATTTCGGACAACTACTAGAGCATTCTCCTTTTTGCGAGCGAGATATCCGAAGACCTTATGAATTAGAAACAAATTATGAATTAGGAGATTTCTTAATCAAAGTAAAAAAACAAGGCGAAATTACAGAGATGACCTATGCTTCGCACCCTTTTGATGTAATTGGTTATGACGGTTATAATTATCCGTATGCATTTTCAATTCACGATTTTGAGCCAATAACGGGCAGAATTCATCAACCACCACCAGTGCATCAAACCTTTGAAACCAATGCGTTTGTAATTTGTAGTTTTGTGCCACGCATGTATGATTACCATCCAGATTCAATTCCTGCACCTTACAGCCATAGCAACATCGATTCAGATGAGGTTTTATATTATGTAGACGGAGATTTTATGAGTAGAAATGATATCGAGCAAGGTCATATTTCCTTGCATCCATCAGGAATTCCGCATGGGCCGCACCCGGGAACTGCAGAGAAAAGTATTGGAAAAACGAAAACTGAGGAATTAGCTGTAATGGTAGACACTTTTAAACCATTACAGGTTACAGAAGAAGCTATGAAAATTGCTGATGAAGAATATTATAAATCTTGGTTAGAGTAAAATAATTATTAGAAGCTATTTCCTGCTTTCCAGTATCTCTTTTTGTTAAAATAAAAAGGTTAAGAATATCAATAGTTATTCGAACGGCCAAAATCAGGAGCAAACATACTTAATAGCAATATTAAAAAACAAAAATCATCTAAAGATGGCAAAAGAAATAAAATCAGTTAACTACGGTTTAGAAAAAATATTTGAAGGTGCACAAGATTTCCTTCCGTTGTTAGGAACAGATTATGTAGAGTTTTATGTGGGTAATGCAAAACAAGCAGCACATTTCTATAAAACAGCATTCGGTTTTCAATCTTATGCATATCGAGGATTAGAAACGGGTTCTAAAGATTCTGTGAGTTATGTCTTAACACAAGACAAAATCAAATTAGTTTTAACCACACCTTTAAATAGTAAATCACCAATTAACGATCATATTGTAAAACATGGAGACGGCGTAAAAGTGATTGCTCTTTGGGTAGAAGACGCTAGAAAAGCTTATAAAGAAACTACTTCTAGAGGTGCTAAATCCTATATGAAACCAACTGAAGAATCAGACGAGTTTGGAGAAGTGGTAAGAGCTGGAATTTATACATACGGAGAAACAGTGCACATGTTTGTGGAGCGTAAAAATTATAAAGGAACATTTTTGCCAGGTTTTCAAAAATGGGAATCCGCTTACAATCCCCCAATTGCAGGTTTAAAATACATAGACCACATGGTTGGCAATGTAGGTTGGAATCAAATGAATGTTTGGGTAAAATGGTATGAAGATGTTATGGGGTTTGAAAACTTTTTATCTTTTGATGACAAGCAAATTCACACAGAGTATTCAGCTTTAATGAGTAAAGTAATGTCTAATGGAAATGGTAGAATCAAATTTCCAATAAACGAGCCTGCAAAAGCTGCAAAACGTTCTCAAATTGAAGAATATTTAGATTTTTATGAAGGTTCTGGTGTGCAACATATTGCAGTTGCAACAGATGATATTATAAAAACAGTTTCTCAATTAAAAGCAAATGGAGTAGAGTTTTTATCTACCCCACCAGCAGCATATTATAAATCAGTTCCTGGTAGATTACAAGAGTTTAGCCACGAATTAAGGGAAGATATAGAAAAGTTAATGGCTTTAGGTATTATGATTGATGCGGATGAAGAAGGCTATTTATTGCAAATTTTCACAAAACCAATAGAGGACAGACCAACGTTGTTTTTTGAAGTTATTCAAAGAATGGGTGCAAGAGGTTTTGGAGCAGGAAACTTTAAAGCACTTTTTGAATCTATTGAAAGAGAGCAAGCAAAAAGAGGAACACTGTAGTTTTTTTATTTTCTAAAAAAGATAGCATCTTATTTTTAATATATAAAAATAAATAAACCATTAAAAGTATTTATCCGGTTATTTAAAAAATGAATAAACGGAAATCAGGCACTTAAAACAATAGTGTACTCAATTTTAATACTTTGCTTCAATACTTATATCTTTAGCAGTGCATTTTAGGAAATAGCCTAATTTTATGAAAAAAGTATTGTTTATTTTTTATGAGTTTAATTTTAAATAAAAATGGAAAGAGAAGAAATACTAAAAGCAATAGAAGAAAAGTATGATAAATTAGGTGTTCCTGTAGATGCAATGTTAGAGGGTCTTTTGTGGAGTACGCCAATTACTTATTGGGACTATATTCAGACAGATGCACTTTTAGGTTTACAAACACCAAGAACTACACAGCCAGACGAAATGGTTTTTATCATGTATCATCAGGTGAATGAGTTGTTGTTTAAAATGATTTTATGGGAAATTGATCAAGTTGCTAAAACCACAGAAGTTTCTGCAGATAAATTTACAATGCATTTAAATAGAATTAGCAGATACTTTGACATGCTGTCTACTTCTTTTTCTGTGATGGCTGATGGTATGGAAAAAGAACAATATTTAAAATTTAGAAATACATTAACTCCTGCAAGCGGATTTCAATCTGCACAATATCGTAAAATCGAATTCGCTTCTACAGAACTTATTAATTTAATAGATGTGCGTTATAGAGATTCTATTGATCGTAATTCTTCTTTTAAAAATGCATACAATCATTTGTATTGGCAAGCGGCAGGTAAAAATTACACAACAGGGCAAAAATCGACCTTATTAAATCTTTTTGAGAAAAAATATATGGGAGATTTTATAGATTTTATGGAAGATTACAATACTATTAATTTGTCGTTAAAATTTAAGCAATTACCCAAAGATATCCAGTTAAATCCGAAACTCATAAAGGCTATGCGTCATTATGATTATACCGTAAATGTAAAGTGGGTGCTAGCGCATTACAATGCTGCGGGTAAATACTTAGGCGGAAAAGAGAAAGATTTAGAAGCAACTGGCGGTAGTAGTTGGCGTAAATATATGCACCCAAAGTATCAACGAAGAATCTTTTATCCTTACCTGTGGAGCCAAGAGGAGTTGAAAAATTGGGGGACATTTTAAATAAGTAACACTCTTTAATATTCTCTGGAGTTTGTTTTTAAAAACGGATAGTTATATGTATTCTAAAAAAATTATTTACGATTTATTTGTAAATGATTTTTTCTTTTTCGGGAAGGTAATTGTCAAAACTTTTTTATAAGTTTGGCACTTATGAAAATATGCAAATTAATTATTTGTGGTCTTCTTTTAACTTTTACCTGTTTTTCACAAGAAAAGAAACAGACTTTTAAAGGAGGAGAGTGGTTGCGTTATAAAATGAGTTATAGTGGTTTTTTTCGTGCCGGAACTGCAGTTTTAGAACTTAAAGAAACCAATCTAAATGGAGAGACAGTTTTTTATTCAAAAGCCACTGGCTGGACCTCTGGATTGTTAAAATGGTTCTTTAAAGTAGATGATGTTTATGAAAGTTATTTTGACAAAACACCAGTTAAACCTGTTCTTTTTAAAAGAAAAATTAATGAGGGAGGGTATAAAAAACATCGAATAACGAAGTTTGATTATACTTCTAATACAGCATATATTCAAGATTTTAAAAATCAGAAAGATACTTCAGTAGTTTTTTCTAAAGTACAAGATATGCTTTCTTCATTTTACTTTCTAAGGAAACAGGATGCAAAAACTTTGAAAAAAGGAGATGAATTAGCAATAGATATGTTCATGGATTCTCAAGTGTATCCTTTTAAACTTCGATTTTTAAGAAAAGAGGTTATAAAAACGAAATTTGGAAAAGTAAAATGTTTAGTATTTAGACCACTAGTGCAGTCCGGTAGAATTTTTAAAGCAGAAGAAAGCGTAACCCTTTGGATAACCGATGATGCGAATAAGGTGCCAATTAAAATGAAAGCAGATTTAGCTGTGGGTTTTTTAAAAGCAGAATTAGAAGCATACAAAGGTCTAGCTAATAACTTTAAAAGAGCTGATTAAACGCTTAGGAAAATTAATTAAAATTTAACGAAACCGTTTAAGGAACTTCCTTGTTTAGATTTAAAATAAATCAATTTTATTTGTATTTTTGAGTGCTTAATATAATTACTCCCATTTTTTTGAAAAATATCATTTACCTATTATTCTTGTTTTGTGCTTTTTCTGCTTGTAAAGGTGAGGGAGAAAACAAAGAAGCAGTTTCAAAATCGAAACTAAAACCAAAACCAGTATATAAATATGGTTTTAAGGTGGCAGATTATAAAGTTATTTTAGATACTATAAAAAGCGGTGAAAGTTTTGGAGCTATTTTAGATAGACACCATGTAGAATATCCGAAAATCAGTAAAATAGCAGGCTCAATAAAAGATGTTTTTGATGTAAGAAGGGTAAGAGCAGGCAAGCCTTATATGATTTTATCAAGTAAAGATTCCTTGGAAGAAGCAAAAGTTTTTATTTATAAAAACGATAAGATTAGAGCTACTGTTATAGATTTTAAAGACTCTATCTTTAAAGCATACACCTACCTTCAACCTATAAAAAAAGTAGAGAAAATTGTAGAGGGTAAAATATATTCAAATCTTTCTAATGCAATGGATAGTCTTCATTTAAACCCTAATTTAACTTGGAGAATTGCAGATATTTATGCTTGGACACTAGATTTTTATAAACTTCAAAAAGGAGATTCTTTTAAGCTTATTTTCGAAGAGAAATTTATAAATGATACTGTTTTTGCTGGGTACGGCGATGTTAAATCAGCTGTTTTTAATCATAATAAGAGAGATTTATATGCTTTTAGGTTTCTTGCAGATTCTATTTTGAATATTCATGAGTATTATGATGATAATGCGAAAATGCTGCGCAGTCAGTTTTTAAAATCTCCAATAAAATTTCAATATAGAATTTCATCTAGATATAATTTAAAAAGAAGAATTGCTTACTACGGCAATAGAGTAAAGCCTCATAAAGGTACCGATTTTGCTGCAAGAGTAGGAACCCCTATTATAGCTACGGCTAGTGGCACTGTCTCAGAATCTAAGAGAAAAGGCGGTAATGGTAATTATGTAAAAATAAAGCACAACGCCACATATAGTACGCAGTATCTGCATATGAAAAGGCGTAAAGTTAAAAGAGGACAATATGTAAAGCAAGGAGATGTTATTGGCTGGGTTGGTATGACAGGAAATACTGGAGGACCTCATGTTTGTTATCGTTTTTGGAAATATGGCAGACAGGTAGATCCTTTAAGAGAAAAACTACCTGCGGCAAAACCTATGAATAAAAGCATAAAACCAGCGTTTTTTGATTTCATAAAACCTTTGAAATCTCAAATAGATAAAAATCAATTACAAATAAAAGAAACGATAGTAACTGTAAAATAAGTTGCTTAAAATTTAGAAAATGGCTTTAAAAAACATCAATCCTACCAAGACTCAAGCTTGGGAAAAACTGACAAATCACTTTAATGAAAATAAGAACATTAACATTAAAGACTTGTGTAAAGATAAAAATAGAACTGCAGATTTTTCTTTAGAATTAGGAGATTTATCAGTGGATTTTTCAAAAAATAGAATTACTAAAGAAACTATTGCACTGCTAGTAGAATTGGCAAAAGAAGTAGACTTAAAGGATGCTATTGAAAAACAATATGCTGGGGCAGTAATTAACGTTACCGAAGGTAGAGAAGTTTTACATACTGCTTTAAGGAGTAATTCTGAAGAACCGATTTTAATTGAGGGAAAAAATATAAAGCCACAAATACAAACTGCTCTAAGAAAAATTAGAAGCTTTAGCAATAAAGTTATTTCTGGGAAATGGAAGGGGTATTCAGGTAAATCTATAACAGATATCGTAAATATTGGTATTGGAGGATCTGATTTAGGGCCAGACATGGTTGTAGAATCTCTTCAATATTATAAAAATCAGTTAACTACGCATTTTGTATCTAATGTAGACGGAGACCATGTTTCTGAGGTGATTAAAAAGCTAAATCCAGAAACAACTTTATTTGTAATTGTATCAAAAACCTTTACAACACAAGAGACTATTACAAATGCAGAAACATTAAAAAATTGGTTTTTAAAGTCGGCAACTATTTTCGATATTCCAAAACATTTTGTGGCAGTCTCAACAAACTTAGAGGCGGTAGACAACTTTGGAATTGACAAAGCAAACGTCTTTCCGATGTGGAATTGGGTTGGTGGTCGTTTTTCTTTATGGTCTGCAGTTGGTTTGTCTATTAGCTTGTCAGTTGGTTACGAGAATTATAGAGCATTATTAGATGGTGCAGAAGAAATGGACTTGCACTATAAAAATACAGACTTTGAAAATAATATTCCTGTAATATTAGCCTTGTTAAGTGTTTGGTATAATAATTTTTATGGGGCAGAGACAGAAGCAGTTTTACCATATTCTCAGTATTTAAAAAAGCTTCCAGACTATTTACAACAAGCCATTATGGAAAGTAATGGAAAAGGTATAGATAGAAATGGAGATACTATAGATTACCAAACAGGAACAATTGTATGGGGAAGTACAGGTACAAATATGCAGCACGCATTTATGCAATTAGTGCACCAAGGTACAAAGTTAATTCCTGCAGATTTTATTGGGTATAAAGAGTCATTATATGGTTTAACAGATCATCATAAGAAACTAATGGCAAATTATCATGGTCAAATAGAGGCATTGGCTTTTGGTAAATCAAAAGAAGAGGTATATTTAGAACTAAAGTTTTCAGGAGAGGAAGATAAAATTGCAAAATTATTACCATTTAAAGTTTTTGAAGGGAATAGACCAAGTAATTCTATTCTTTTTGACAAACTTACACCGCATTCTCTAGGTAAATTGATTGCGCTTTACGAACATAAAATTTATACTCAAGGAATTTTATGGAACATTTATAGTTATGACCAATTTGGTGTAGAGCTAGGAAAAGAATTAGCTAAAAAATTATTAAATACTCATTAATCACAGGTTGAGATAATCAAGACTTTAAGAAATTAACCATTTTTGTGTATTTTGTTAATAATTTGTTAATATAAAAACTGTTTAATTACAAATTTTAACACCAATTAAGTTATATTTGGTTGTCTTAATTTTTTGTTAAATCTTAACTTTAAATTAACACAAATACTCTGTAAAAGGAAGATTTTTGCAGAAACTAATAATATAAATTCAAACTTAAACAATGAAAAATTTTAAAAACTTATTATTTGTAGCACTGTTCTTTATAACAGCTACAGTTTTAGGACAAACTAAAATTACAGGTACGGTTGTAGATGAAACCAATCAACCATTACCAGGCGCAAGTGTTCTTGTAAAAGGAACAACAAACGGAACATCAACAGATTTTGATGGTAAATTTACTTTAGAAGCAAAAGCTGGTTCTGGTGCTATCGTAGTTTCTTTTATCGGTTACAGTTCAAAGGAAGTTGTATTTTCTGCTTCAAAAAACAAGATAACAGTTCAATTGTTAGAAGATACAGGTTCTTTAGATGAAATCATCATAACTGCTACTTCTTTTGCAATAGACAGGAAAACACCTGTTGCCGTTTCTACAATTAAAGCTGCAGATATTGAACTAAAATTAGGAACACAGGAATTTCCAGAAATTTTGAAATCTACTCCTGGTGTATATGCCACAAAAACAGGTGGTGGTTATGGAGATGCAAGAATTAATTTACGTGGATTTAGTTCTCAAAATGTTGCGGTAATGATTAACGGAGTACCTGTTAATGACATGGAAAACGGAGCAGTATACTGGTCTAACTGGGCTGGTTTGTCGGATGTAACATCTGCAATGCAGGTTCAAAGAGGTTTAGGAGCTTCTAAGGTTGCAGTGCCTTCTATTGGAGGAACCATTAATATTATCTCTAAATCTACAGATGCACAGCAAGGTGGAAATATAAATATGTCTACAGGAAATAATGGGTATCAAAAATATGGTATGACTTTATCAACAGGGGTAATGGATAACGGTTTTGCCATTACTGCTTCGGCAGCTAAGATCTCTGGAGATGGTTATGTAGATGGTCTTCAGTTTAGTGGAGTTAATTACTTTTTAAATGTTTCAAAAGAGGTAAATGATGCACATAAATTATCTTTTAATGTAATTGGCGCGCTACAGACGCATGGTCAAAGATACAACTCTAGAACAATTGCTCAGAATAGAGATACTGAACAAGGAGGGAAAAGATTTAATCCAGACTGGGGTTACAGAAATGGTGAGGTAGAAAATATTTCTTATAATTTTTATCACAAGCCTCAAATTTCTTTAAATCATGATTGGGTTATTTCAGACAAAACATTTTTAACAACAGTGGTGTATGCCTCTTTTGGGACAGGTGGTGGAAGAAGACTTTATGGTTCTGGAAAATTTACAAATGATGCTTATAGGTTGGGGGATTCAGACCAACCAATTGATTTTGATAAAATTGTTCAAGAAAACAAAGATAATGGAGCCTTAGGTTCTACAGATGTTTTTGCAGCTTCAAACAATGACCACAACTGGTACGGTGTTCTTTCTACTTTAAACACAGAACTTTCAGATAATTTGACATTAACAGCAGGTTTAGATGGAAGATATTATGTAGGTTCTCATTATTATTCAATTACAGATTTATTAGGTGGTGAGTATTATTTAAACCCAAGTAGTAATGATAATAACAAGAATACCGCTTTAAAAGTTGGAGATCGTTTTAATAGAGATTACGAAGGAAGAGTTTTGAGATATGGAACGTTTGCACAATTAGAATATTCGCAAGACGCTTTATCTGTTTTCTTATCTTCATCAATTTCAAATACAAGATACGGAAGATCTAGTTTTTTAGATGATTCTTCAAATCCAAATGGGAACGTTTCTGATAACGCAAATTTTTTAGGATACGGTATTAAAGGTGGTGCAAACTATAACGTAGATGACACGAACAATGTTTTTGCTAATATTGGATATTTTTCGAGAGCACCATTCTTAACAGGAAGTGTTTTCTTAAATAAAGAATCTGTAGAATTAAATTCAGAAGCGATCAATGAAAAAGTTTTTAGTGCAGAAATAGGATATGGTTATAGAAGTGAAAACTTTAATGCCAATATAAATCTGTATAGAACTTCTTGGTTAGATAAGTCAATTACAGCAAGACAGCAAGATCCAGACAATTTAGGACAGTTCTTAGAAGCAAATATTGCTGGATTAGATGCATTACACCAAGGTATTGAATTTGATTTTGTTGCTAAGTTAAGTGATAAATTAAATCTTACTGGTATGTTTTCTCTAGGAGATTGGACTTGGCAAAGTGATGTGCAAGGACAAATATTTGATCAAAACAATGTAATAATTAAAGAAGTTACTGTAAATGCAAAAGGTTTAAAAGTAAATGATGCAGCACAAACAACATATGCTTTAGGTTTAAATTATAAGGTATTAGATAGAACAAACTTATTTATAGATTATAATTATGCAGGAGATTTGTATTCTAAATTCAACATTACAAGAAGTATAGACAGAGAGAATACTTGGAAAATGCCAGGATATCATTTAGCAGATTTTGGTTTTAGACATGGGTTTACTATTGGAGACTTCTATGCGACCTTATCTGGTAAAATGAATAACATATTTGATGTTGAATACATTTCTGATGCATTTGACGATGGAACACACACAGCTTCTGGGGCTAACGTTTATTACGGAGCAGGAAGAACATTTAGTTTAGGATTAAAAGTTAATTTTTAAAAAATACAATCATGAAAAAAATTCTAGTATTATTAACAATTTTTTCAATGGTTTTCACTTCTTGTGAGCCATTAGAAATGATCAATGCAGAGGCTGATGCAATGCCAAACCCTATTGTTGGAGATGCAGAATACACGCTTACAGCCGATGACTATGAGACATTCGGATTAAACTACGGGAGCTTTGGTTCAGAAGATGCAGCAAAGTCTGCTATTCCACCATTTTTAGCTGAAATGTTTCCTGTTTGGGGAAAGAACTCTTCAGTGTTACTTAATTACCAGTTATACATTGGAAATGCAGACGGGATTAGTGATTATACTTCTTCGGAAGACTATTCTCTAGCACTTACAGATTACCCTGGAAACATAGACAACGCTGTTGCTTTTTATGAAAGTGAAAATTCTGCTGATTTATTACCAGGTATTTTAGCCTTAGGAGTTGCAACGGCAGCAGATGGAGACATAGTTTTAGCGAAATATAAGCAGTATGTTGGTGCAACTGTTAACGGAATTACTGAGTTTTACGCTGCAGATTTTGCAGAGGCAGGTACCTTATTAGATTTCGAAGCAGTAAGCGTAAGTGGAGATCAGGTTTGGGAAGGAACAAATTATGGAGCTAAAGTTACAGGCTATTCTGGTGGACAAAGACTGGTAAATGAAGATTGGTTAATTTCTACAGAGATAGATTTAGCTAGTTTTCCTAATTCATCTTTTCAAGCAAGTCAAATTTTTAACTATGGTGATCCTTCTGGTTTTAGTGTTTTAATTTCAGCTGATTATACAGATGATGTTGCCGCTGCAAATTGGGATGTTATTGAATTAACGAATGTACCTGATGGAACATCTTGGGATGCATACATATCTGATGCTTATAGCTTAGCTGCTTATAATGGGGAAACGATAAATATTGCTTTCAAATATACTTCTTCAGATTCTAATGCTGGTACGTATGAAATTGTGAATGTATCTTTAAAAGCGCCAGGTGTAGAAGGCGTTACAGAACGTAAATCTGATTTTTATACTTATGAAGGTGGTTCTTGGGAGTTATCTGAAGGTGTTTACTACTTAAGTGATGCGGATTTCGACTCTATGGGTGAAGCTAGTGGGCAACCAGGAAGATATAATAATTTCAGTAGTTCAATATCTCCTGACGATTATTTATTAAATTTCTTAAGTAATAAATATCCGTATGCTTTAGAAGGAGACGATTTATCTGTAATTTATAAATACTACTCTAGTAATTCAGGGGCTCAATTAAGAGGGAACTTATATACATATATGAACGGTGCTTGGTCAGGCTACAAGTCTACAATTAGTACATCGTTACAATTTGGTCATGATGGTTCAGTTTGGGTGCCAGATAACACCATCAAGTATACACTAGTTAGGAATGCAGATTATGAGTATATGTCAGCTCAGTTGACAGGTAATTCAGATTTTGATAATGTTAGTTTGGGTAACCTTGCTAGTTATGGAGATTTTGATTATAACTGGTCAGATGAACAAATTTATTATGCATTGGCGCTCTTTTTAGATTATTTAGATCCAAGTGCTGCTGAAGGGCAGAAATATATTTTAACCTATGTTATTTATGACAATGGCGAAAATGATTACCAAACAAGTTTTATTAAGACAGACGGAGCTTGGGTTGTGAATGACTAAAAAATAAAAGTAGATTTTCTAAAAACCACCTCATTTGAGGTGGTTTTTTTGTTTTAAAAATTAGTAACTTTGTACCAACAACAAACTAATTATTAGTATCATGAAAAATGTGCACTCTTATTGGGCTTATTTAGTGCTTGCTATCTTAATATTCGCAGTAATAAATGCAATCCTTGGACTTAGCAAAAAGAAACAATTTACAGACAAAGATATACGTATTGGCTTATTCGCGTTAATTGTTTCTCACATGCAATTATTAATAGGTTTGGCTTGGTATTTTATGTCGCCTTGGTTTAGTGCATTAACGGAAGACACGGGTGCAGTAATGAAAGAAAAATCTTTAAGATTATTAGCCGTAGAGCACCCAGTAATGATGGTTCTAGCCATCGTTTTTATAACTATTGGTTGGTCTAAGCATAAAAAGAAAACAACAGATAGCGCAAAGTTTAAAACATTTGTAATTTTTTATGGAATAGGTTTATTATTAATGCTATCAAAAATTCCTTGGAACAACTGGTTGTAATAACGATTATTCCGCAGCTCTAAGTTTTATACATGGAAAGCTATATTATATTTATATGAAGATTTTAAGTTATATCTTATCCCCAATTTTTGCAGTTGTATTTTTTTTGTTGTTAATTATTTTTCACCCATTACAATGGATTGGACTAAATGTTTTTGGTTACAAAGGACATAAGTTTGTTGTAGATGTTATGAACTGGGTTTTAGTAAAATCTCTTTTAGTTTTAGCAATACGAGTTAAAGTAGAAAACGAGTACGAGTTACCTTTGAATACAACACTTGTTTTTGTATCAAATCATCAAGGAGTATTTGATATTCCGCCAATTATTTCTTCGTTTAAGAAACACCACCCTAAATTTGTTTCAAAAATTGAATTAGGAAAAGGCATACCAAGTATTTCTTATAATTTGCGCAAAGGAGGTGCGGCCTTAATTGATAGAAAGGACGGAAAGCAAGCAATGGTTACTTTAGTTGATTTTGCAAAGAACATTAACAAAAATAAATGGTCTGCCGTGATTTTTCCAGAGGGTACAAGAAGTAGAGATGGCAAATCAAAGTCATTTGCTCCAAGCGGATTAAAAATAATTACAAAGTATAATAAAGAGGGTTATGTTGTACCTTTAACTATTAATAATTCTTGGAAGGTTTTTAAGTATGGTAAATTTCCATTTGGTATCGGAAGTCCAATAACCATTACAACGCACGAACCAATTAAAATTAATACTTTGCCATTTAAAGAGTTATTAGAAAAAACAGAAACAATTATTAAAGAACATATAAAATAAATAATTATGTCTATAAAAAATATAAGAAAAGAAGTAATGCTAACTCTAGAAAAAAGTATGCAGAGCTTTATGGATACATATTTAATTCCTGCAGAAAAAATATGGCAGCCAACAGATTTCTTGCCGAATTCGCAAAAAGATTCATTTATAACGGAAGTAGAAGAGATTAGGGAAATTTCTAAAGAATTACACGATGATTTTTGGGTAGTTTTAGTGGGAGATACAATTACAGAAGAAGCTTTACCAACTTATGAATCTTGGTTGTTAGATTTAGATGGTATAAATCAAGACCCAGACAATGGTTGGGCAAAATGGATACGAACTTGGACTGCAGAAGAAAATAGACATGGAGACGTTTTAAATAAGTATTTATATTTATCTGGCCGTGTGAATATGCGTGAAGTAGAAATTTCTACACAACATCTAATTGCAGACGGTTTTGATATTGGTACCTCGACAGATCCTTATAAAAACTTTGTGTACACTACATTTCAAGAATTAGCAACCTATGTTTCTCATAACAATGTAGCTAAAATTGCAAAGAAAAAAGGACACAAAGCCTTGGGTAAAATGTCTAAAATTATTGCAGGAGATGAAATGCGTCATCACCAGGCATATTCGCATTTTGTAAAAGAAATTTTTAAGATAGACCCAAGTGAAATGATGTTGGCTTTTCAACACATGATGAAACATAAAATTATAATGCCTGCATTGCATTTAAGAGAATCATTTGGAGCTAAGGGAACTGCGTTTGATGATTTTTCTGCTGTAGCACAAAGAATAGGAGTCTATACGGGTTTTGATTATGTAGATATTTTGAAGAAATTAAATACTATGTGGGAAATTGATAAGATTACAAATCTTACACCGGAGGCAGAAAAAGCAAGAGACTATTTAATGAAGTTACCAGATAGAATGTATAGAATTACAGAACGAATTGTAATTCCAGATACAAAGTTTAACTTTAAATGGATGTTGCCAGCATAGCTTTATAAGAATTTAGTTTTTATGTGCTAAAAAATAGAAATACCCTTCATTTTCAAAATGAGGGGTCTTTTTTTAATTTTTATATAAATCTATTTCAAAAAGACAAACAGGTGCAAGTTTATAATGCTCTGGTAAATTAGAAGTGTTTTTTAAATTAAATAGTCCAAGAAAATGAAACCCAGCATTTTTATAATGGGTAATTAGATTTTTGTTTTCACCCAAAGTATCTAATCTAATAAATTGGATCTCTTTTTTTAGTGCATATTCTTTAGCCCAATTTGTAATAGTAGCAATATAATTGTTTCCTCTAAAGTTAGGATTTACAGCAATTCTATGAATATAGATTGCACTATCTGTATTGCTGTCTTCCCAAATTTGTTCATCTGAAAAAGTAATTGCCCAAATACATACCACTTCATTATTCACTAAAAGTTTGAATTGTCTATTTTCTGAAATTTCATTTACAACCATTTCTCGGTCAAAATCTGGCCAAACAATTACGGTTTTCTTTTCTCTCTGATAGTTTGAAGCAATTTTATAAAGTGTAAATATTTTTTCAATATCTGAATCTGTAACGTTTTTAATAGTCATAATTCTTATTTATAATAGTCAATTTTAAAAGAATCCATATCATTCAAAAAACCTAATTTTTTACGAATAGTATCTTGTTTATTTTTTTCAAGAGTTGCACTTATAATTCCCACTTCATTTTTTTGTAAGCTAGAGATTTTTGCACCTAAATAGTCTATAATTAAAGAGTTGCCAGAATAGGCATAATCATTTGCATCTTTCCCTATTATGTTTACCCCAATTACATAACTCATGTTTTCTATTGCACGCGCTTTTAAAAGCGTCTTCCAAGCTTTCACCCTTGGAGCAGGCCAATTGGCCATAAAAATTAAAAGATCGTAATTTTCAGTGTTTCTAGCCCAGACAGGAAAACGCAAATCGTAACAAATTAAAGGACAAATCTTCCATCCTTTATATTCGATAATTATTTTTTTAGTACCAGAGCTATATACTTTGTCCTCTTTAGCTAAAGTAAAAGAATGTCTTTTGTTGTAGGTTTCTATTGCTCCCGAAGGATGCACAAAAATCAAACGATTATAATAGGTACCATTATCAGAAATAACTAAACTTCCGCAAATAGCAACTTCTTTGTTTTTTGCTATTTTTTGCATCCATAAAACAGAAAAACCATCCATTTTTTCAGCAACCCTCTCTGGGTGTATTGTAAAGCCAGAAGTAAACATTTCTGGCAGTACAATTAAATCTACAGTACGCTCTAAGTCATTTATTTTTTCTTCAAAAAAAGAAATATTTTGTTGTGCGTTTTCCCAAACTAAATCTGTTTGAATTCCAACTATTTTTAAAGTGTTTTGCATTAAAATTAATTTTAAAGATATAACAACTATAAAAGTAAGTTTTTGTAATTTAGAAATCCCAATTGAATACCAAAAAATTCTATGCAATCCTTTATTTCAGAAACCTTAGATTCCATTTTAAAAACTACAAAATCATTTGAAAACGCGGTTTTTATATTGCCATCACAAAGAGCTAAAGTTTTTTTAAAACAAACCTTAAAAGATAAGATCTCTGTTGGTTTTTTGCCTGAAGCATTAAATATAGAGCAATTTGTGCAACAAGTATCGGGTATCGAAAAAGCAGATAGTATTCAATTACTATTTCATTTTTATACGATTTATAAAAACTTAGAAAAAGAGCCTGATTCTTTTGATACTTTCTCTTCGTGGGCGTTTACAGTGTTGCAAGATTTTAATGAAATAGACCAGCATTTGGTAGATACAAAAGAAATTTTTGTTTACATAAGAGATATAGAGCGTTTAAAAAAGTGGTCTGTGACTGGCACCTTTACAGAAACCGAGTTTATGAAAGATCATTATTCTTTCTTAGAAAAACTAAATAACTTTTATCCACCTTTATATCAGTTTTTATTAGAGAGAAAAATTGGATATCAGGGTTTAATGTACAGAGAAGCTTGTAGTAATATTGACGGGTATATTGAAAAAAACGCACATAAGAAGTTTTTTTTTATAGGTTTTAACGCTTTAAATAAGGCAGAAGAATTTTTGTTTCAAAAAGTATTAGAAAGCAATAATTCTGAAATTTATTGGGATTTGGATGCACTGTTTTTTAAGACCAATCATCAAGCAGGTACTTTTATTAGAAAGTATAAAAAGGAATGGAAATATTACGAAAAAAACCCATTAAAAACTTTGAGTACTTCCTTTTCTGGCCCAAAAAATATTCAAATAATTGGAGCTTCTAAAAATACAACTCAGATAAAATACGCAGGAGAAATTTTAGAAAATTTTACAGATTTTAAAAATACTGCGCTCATTTTAGCAGACGAGACTTTACTGCCAATCACTTTAAATTCTTTACCGAAAAATATCAATGCTATAAACATTACAATGGGGTACCCATTAAAAGATATTCCTACAACAAGTTTGCTTTTTTCTGTTTTCCAATTGTTTGTTTCGCAAGAAAAATTACAAAAAACTAATGTAAATGAATTTTACCACAAAGACGTTGTTCGCTTTTTAAAACATCAATCTGTTTACAAACTCCTGTCTGATAAAAATAGTGCTTTAGTAGACAACTTTATAGAAGAAATAGGAAAAGAAAATCTGATATTCATTAGCAAAGCACAAATAGAAAGTATTTTAATAGATACAACTGCATCAGTAAAAAGTGGCATTTCTGCTATCTTTAATTCATACACAACAATCAATGAGTTTTTAGATAGAATCCTAAATCTGATAGCTCTTTTGAAAGAAGATGTAACTACTTTAGAAAAGGAATATTTATTTCGTTTTTATACTGCTTTTACCCAGTTGAAAACCTTGCAAACAGAATATGAGTATTTTACAGATTTAAAGACTCTGTCTTTGTTTTTCAAACAATTAATAAGCTCAGAAACACTCTCTTTTCAGGGAGAGCCGTTAAGAGGTTTGCAATTAATGGGCATGTTAGAAACACGTGTTTTAGATTTTGAAAATATTATATTAACCTCTACGAATGAAGGTATTTTACCAGCAAGTTCGCAACAAAATTCTTTTATTCCTTTTGATGTGAAAATTGAGTTTGGTTTGCCAACATTTAAAGAAAAAGACGCTATTTTTTCTTATCATTTTTTTAGATTGCTACAAAGAGCAAAAAATATTTTTATTCTCTACAACACAGAACATGACGTTTTTGGAAGTGGAGAAAAAAGCAGGTTTGTAACACAGTTAGAAATGATGAGGGACGATATTATTTATAAAAATATCTCACCAAAAGTGATTCCGAGTAAAACAGCATTAAAAAAAATACCTAAAAACGAAGTTACTTTTGAACGTTTAAAAGAGTTGGCAGAAAAAGGCATCTCTCCTTCTGCATTGACGAACTACTTATACAACCCTATTTCGTTTTACAAACAAAAAATTTTAAAAATTAAGGAGTTTGATGATGTCGAAGAAACCGTTGCTTTTAATACGCTAGGTAATGTTGTGCATGAGGCATTAGACGAGTTATATAAACCTTTTGTAGGTAGGTTTTTATCTGAAGAGAATGTTTCTAAAATGGAGAAAGAAGCAATTAATTTAGTAAAAAAACATTTTAAAATTCAGTTTAAAAATGGAGATATTTCGACAGGAAAAAATCGTTTAATTTTTGAAGTTGCCAATAGATTTGTCTCTAATTTTTTATTCAAAGAAAAAGAATTGCTAAAAGATAAAAAGAACAAACTAAAAATTATTGCTACAGAAGAAAACTTATTTGCAGAAATAACAATTGAAGGAATTGATTTTCCTGTAAAATTGCACGGTCAAGTAGATAGGGTAGATGAGTTAAATGGTGTTTTAAGAATTATAGATTATAAAACAGGTATGGTATCTAGTGCTAATTTGCGAGTACCAGAATTTGAGAATCTGCGAGACGAGAAACATTTAAAAGCCATTCAGGTTTTGCTTTATGCCTATTTGTTTACTAAAAGTAAAAATTACAATTTTACGCAACTTTTAGAGGCAGGGATTTATTCATTTAAAAATTTAAATAGTGGTTTTTTACCAATTGATTTTGCCTTGCCAAGAAAAAAGCCAGAGACTAATATTACCCCAGAAAAATTAGAAGAATTTATTACAGAACTTAAAACATATATCAAAGAAATTTACAATCCAGAAATAGATTTTATAGAACCAGCAGATTTAAGATATTAAATAATTATTTCCCTTTTAAAACTAATAAAGGTACGTTAGAGAAAAACTCTTCTTTAAGAATAGTATCCTTTTCCCAAAGCTTTTTAAAGAATCCTCTTTTGCGTCTAAAAACGCACAACATATCTGGGTTTTGTGATTTTATGTGTTCTAAAACGCCTTGAAAAGTAGTTGCATTTTCTGAGACGATTAATGTTTTTTCTAATGCTTTTAAATCTTTATTCAGCAGTAAATCTTCTTCTGTATAACTAGGAGTTTTAACTAATAATAAATGTACCTCGATTTTAAACTTTTCAACTATTTGTTGTAGTGGCTTTAAAGCAGTTTTACTTTTTACAATACCAGATTTAAAAGCCATTAAAATACGAGAGATAGGAATGTATTTATAACCTTCAGGTACTGCTAAAATGGCAAGATTTGTTTTCTTTACTAAGTTCCCTGCAGTTCTTCCTAGAAATAAATTTTCTTTAATAGAGTTACTTTTAGTACCTACAATTACCAAATCTATTCCTAGCTCAGCATCTATAGCGGCAACGCTTTCAGAAACACTTCCTTTTGCAGAAATTAATTTAATTTCTACATTCTTTATATCACAGCTATTTACCATTGTTCTTAGATATAAATTAGTTTCACGTTCTATTATTGCATCAACATTTATCATTGTTCCTGCTTTTGTATAAGAACTATAAGCTCTAAAAACAAACACCTTTGCATTAATTTCTGTAGCAAAATCTATGGCATATTGCAAAGTATTTTGAGCGTTTTCTGTAGATCCTATTGGGACTAATATATGTTTCATATCTAATAATTTAAAGCGCTTCAAAGTTAAGTAATTTTAAAGGAATCTTTTCTTTTTACATTTTTTAGATATGTACATTTGTAAAAATATTTTTTTTGAACAAAAGCATTAGTTTTAAGAATATTAACAAACTAGCAATACCAGCATTAATTGCTGGTATTGCAGAACCTATTTTATCCATAACAGATACTGCTATTATTGGTCATATAGATATTAATGCAACAGAAAGTCTAGCTGCAGTCGGCATTGTAGGTGCTTTTATTTCTATGTTAATTTGGGTTTTCGGACAAGTAAGAAGTGCAATTTCATCTATTATTTCTCAATATGTTGGCGCAAATAAGTTAGATGAAATTAAAGAATTACCAGCCCAGGCAATTGCAATGATTGTTGCAAGTAGTTTGCTGGTTTTGGCACTTTCGTACCCCTTTTCTGGACAAATTTTTCAATTCTATAATGCCTCAGATCAGATTTTAGATTATTGTATTGCCTATTTTAATATTCGGATTTTTGGTTTTCCTTTTGCACTTTTCGTGTTTGCTGTTTTTGGCACATTTAGAGGTTTACAAAATACTTTTTACCCAATGATAATTGCCATTATTGGAGCTTCTTTAAATATTGTGTTAGATTTTATTTTAGTCTACGGTATTGAAGGTTATATTCCTGCAATGCATGTAGAAGGAGCCGCATATGCAAGTGTAATTGCGCAAGTAGTAATGGCCATAATTTCACTGGTTTTATTACTAAAGAAAACAGCTATTTCTTTAAGGTTAAGTTTTACTTTACATGCAGAAGTCCCTAGACTTTTAAATATGATTGGGAATCTTTTTATTAGAACAATTGCATTAAATGTAGCGTTGTACTTGGCTACATCTTACGCAACAGATTATGGTAAGGAATACATTGCAGCATATACTATTAGCATAAATATTTGGCTATTAGGTGCTTTTATGATAGATGGATATTCTAGTGCTGGTAATATTTTATCAGGAAAATTATTAGGTGCTAAAGAGTATAAATCTTTAGTTATTTTAAGTAATAAACTTTTCAAATATGGCATTGTAATAGGAACTATAATTGCGGTTTTGGGAGCTGTTTTTTATAACGCAATAGGAAGAATATTTACCAATGAGACGCTTGTTCTAGAGCAATTTTATACTGTTTTTTGGATTGTTTTAATTACGCAACCTATAAATGCTATTACTTTTATTTTTGATGGAATGTTTAAAGGAATGGGAGAAATGAAATATTTAAGAAACCTCTTAATCTTAGCAACAGGTTTGGTTTTTGTGCCAACACTTTTAATTTTTGATTATTTAAATTATAAATTAATTGCTATTTGGCTTGCGTTTACATGCTGGATTATTGCACGAGGCTTGCCTTTGGTTTTTAAATTTAGAAAGAAATTTATACCCTTAGCTGAAAATCAATAAAGAGAAGCTATTCTTCTGAAATGAGTCTTTTTTTTGAACCCAAAGATTCTAGGTCAAATTTTTAAGAATTAAATCTTACTTTTACTTTAAATTCAGTTTATGACAACAACAAGACAAAACGGAAGTTTACATACAAATATTCAAGATCATATTGCAACTATAGAATTTGGTCACCCTGCGAGTAATTCTTTTCCAAGTGAATTATTAGAAAGATTGGCCAAAGAATTAGTTACTATAGGCAAGCATGCAGATGTTGCAATAATTATTCTAAAATCTGAAGGTAAAAAAGCTTTTTGTGCGGGTGCTTCTTTTGATGAGTTGGTGGCTATTTCTAATTTGAAAGATGGTCAACAGTTTTTTGCCGGTTTTGCAAACGTACTAAATGCAATGAGAACTTGCGGAAAATTAATTATTGGAAGAGTTCAGGGGAAAACAGTTGGTGGTGGTGTTGGTTTAATTGCGGCTTGCGATTATGTACTTGCAACTGAAAATGCAGCTATAAAATTATCTGAATTTACAATTGGAATAGGACCTTTTGTAATTGAACCAGCAGTAACAAGAAAAATTGGTGTTTCAGGAACTTCAGAATTAACTTTAGACGCTACCAATTGGAAAAATGCATATTGGGCAAAGGAAAAAGGCTTGTATGCAAAGGTATTTGAAACCATAAATGAACTAGATAAAGAAGTTGAAATTCTGTCTGAGAAATTAGCATCCTATAATCCTATTGCTTTAACAGAAATGAAAAAGGCACTTTGGAAGGGAACTGAAAACTGGACTGATTTATTAGCAGAAAGAGCTGCTATTTCTGGAGAATTAGTCTTATCTGAATTTACGAAAAAAGCATTAGAAAAATTTAAAAAATAGCATTATTTCGTCAGTCTTATTATGTAGAAGAAATTATTTGGAATTGTAAGTTTGTGTTTAGGTATAATAGAGTTAATAAATTAAGTAAAAAGTTTTTTTATAAGTTCGATTTAGAAATTGAACAAATTAAAGTTTTAAATTAGTAGAAAAAGTAAGTGCTGATGTCAAAAAAAAATAATTTTCCTATGTGGGGTGGAAATAATTGGACTAAATCAATGTTTAAAAAATATTGGTGGTTTGTATGTATAATTATCATTGTATACATAATGATTGTAATTAATTCAAATGCTTCTATATAAAAGATATTATAATTTAAGAAATGAAAATAGTTTCAACAAATATCGGCGAACGCAGAGTTATAGATTGGAAAGGGGAAGTAGTTACTACTGGTAGTTTTAAGTTTGCCGTAGACAAACCTATTTTTTTAGATAATAATAATGTAAAAGGTGATGAGATTTCTGATAGAGAAAGTCATGGCGGAACATTACAAGCTATTTATGGATACTCTATAAAGCATTATGATTTCTTTAAGCCTGCATATCCAGGTTTAGATTGGCAGTTTGGTATGTTTGGTGAAAACTTAACTATGAATGATTTAGATGAAACTACAATTCATTCTGGTGATACTTTTAAAGTAGGTGAAGCTATTTTAGAAGCAACTGTGCAAAGAAACCCGTGTTACAAGTTAGGCATTCGTTTTAATGACATGAAAATTGTAAAGCACTTTTGGAATACTACTTTTTGTGGGGTGTACTTTAAAGTTCTACAAACTGGAAATGTAAAAGTTGGTGATGCTTTTATTCAAATAAAATCGTGTCCAGAAAACCCAACAATTGCAGAGTTGTATTCTGCTAAAAGAATTGAAAAAGGAGAATAGTTTTAATTATGTGGTTCTTGAGAACTAATATTAATAATTGTTTTTAAACAACCTCTTCTTTTTTATGCAAAAAACGAGTTAGTTTCATAGAAAGATCTAATAGAATAATTTTAGCATTTCCGTTTCTTTCAATATGGTAAATGGCATCATTCAATTCTTTTTCAATATCCAAAATATTTCCTCCATGAACAAAAGGTGCAAATTTAGATAGATTAAACCCCGTTTGGGTTTCCATAAAAACTAAATCGTCACTCTTATAATTTAGTAATAAAGCCTGTCTAAAAAACTGCAAACAATACTCTAAAAAACGTTTTTGTGTCTCTCTTCCAGATTTTGCAATGGTTTCAGACCATTCAATTAATTGTTGCACAACAGAAGCATTTCCTTTCGCTTTAAAAGCAGTTCTAATCCAAGTAACAAACCACTCTTCAAAAACCAAATCAGCACCATCATTATTTAATAATTGTACTGCTTTATTGTAGTTTCCTTCTGCTTGCTGCGCAATTGTAGCAGCTTCACTTTCAGAACAACGTTCTCTTTCAATCAAAGCCGTTGCAATATCTTGTTCGCTTAAAACAGGAAAGTGTAGCGCTTGGCAACGCGATTTTATGGTATTAATAATCTGCTCTTCATTTTCTGTAATTAAAATGAAAACTGTTTTATTTGGTGGTTCTTCAATTAGTTTTAATAGTTTATTGGCAGCGGCAATATTCATTTTTTCTGCCATCCAGATGAGCATTACTTTAAAACCACCTTCGTAAGATTTTAATTGCAATCTTTTAACAACTGTCTCTGCCTCATCAACTCCAATATTTCCTTGCTTATTATCTACACCAATATGTTGTAACCAATTAAATAAGCTCCCATAAGGTTGCTCCTTTATAAACTCTCTCCAATCTTCTAAGAATAAATTACTTACTGGATGTTTTTTTACAGCATCATTTGTAGTTACCGGAAAAGAAAAATGCAAATCTGGATGCTGTAATTTTTCACACTTTAAATTACAAGACTCGGCACTTTCAGAAGAATTACATAATAAAAATTGAGCATACGCAATTGCCATTGGCAAGGTGCCACTACCTTCTTTACCAATAAATAATTGTGCATGTGGTATTCTTCCATTTTCAGCAGAAACCTGCAAATGGTTTTTAATATGTTTTTGGCCTATAATTTGGTTGAAAAGCATTTACAAATATAAAATTAGTTCCTCATAAATTCATCAATTTTAGAAAGCAATCTTCGTTTTAGTTTTTAGTTAGGTTAGAGGTGTCGTTGAAACCTGTTTTTTAAGATATAATTTTTAACGCAAACGTTATCTTAATTTTTTAAGTTTCAATTCTATTAAATCTAAACAATTAGGTATTTTTGTGCAAAACAATTCATAATGAAAACACTAAAAGATTTTAATTTCGAAAATAAAAAAGCGATTATTCGTGTAGATTTTAATGTACCTCTAAATGAAAAGCTAGAAGTAACAGATGCTACAAGAATACAAGCTGCAAAATCTACTATTATAGATATTTTAGAACAAGGAGGAAGTTGTGTTTTAATGTCTCATTTAGGTCGTCCAAAAGGATTTCAAGAAGAGTTTTCTTTGAGACATATTGTTAAATCTGTAGTAGATGTTATTGGTTGTAATGTAAAATTTGTAGAAGACTGTATTGGTAATAAAGTTGAGGAAGCAGTTGCTAATTTAGAAGCTGGTGAGATTTTATTGTTAGAGAATCTTCGTTTTTACGAAGAAGAGAAAAAGGGAGAGGTTGCTTTTGCAGAAAAATTATCAAAGTTTGGTGATATTTATGTGAATGATGCATTTGGTACTGCGCACAGAGCACATGCATCTACCACAATTATTGCACAATTTTTTGAGGAAAATAAATGTTTCGGAAACTTATTAGCAAGAGAAATAGAAAGTATAGATAAGGTTTTAAATAATTCTGAAAGACCAGTTTTAGCCATATTAGGAGGCGCAAAAGTGTCCTCTAAAATTACGGTAATTGAAAATATTTTAGATAAAGTAGATCATTTAATTATTGGAGGTGGTATGAGTTTCACGTTTGTAAAAGCATTGGGTGGAAAAATTGGAAATTCTATTTGTGAAGATGATAAAATGGAATTAGCCTTGGACATTTTAAAGCAAGCAAAAGCAAAAGGAGTAGAAATTCATATTCCTGTAGATGTAATTGCTGCAGATGATTTTTCTAACGATGCAAATACTCAAACTTTAGATATAAATGAAATTCCTGACGGTTGGGAAGGCGTTGATGCTGGACCAAAATCGAGAGAAATTTTTGATACTGTTGTAAATCAGTGTAAAACTATTTTATGGAATGGCCCTTTAGGTGTTTTTGAAATGGAATCTTTTGCTGGTGGAACAATTGCATTAGGACACTCTATTGATAAGGCTACTAAAAATGGTGCATTTTCTTTAGTTGGAGGAGGAGATTCTGTTGCCGCAGTAAAACAATTTGGTTTTGCAGAAAAAGTAAGTTATGTTTCTACAGGAGGTGGAGCGATGTTAGAAATGTTAGAAGGAAAAACATTGCCAGGTATTGATGCAATATTAAAATAAGAGTTTCTTTGGTTATATTTTTTAGATGTAGTTAATATAACCGATAAAGCTTTCTGGATTTAGTATAAAATAAGCGTGTAATTTTTAAATTACACGCTTATTGTTTTAATAGAATATAAGGTTTAATTTTGTTGTTAGATTTAAAATCTTTTTACGAATAAGCTTTTATAAGAATACAGATTAAAAAATGAGATATACAAAATTACCAAATACAGCTATTGAGGTTTCTAAAATTTGTTTAGGAACCATGACTTGGGGAAATCAGAATACACAAGAGGATGCTTTTGAGCAAATGGATTATGCGCTAGAACAAGGTGTAAACTTTTTTGATACTGCAGAATTATATCCTGTTCCTGCAACTCCAGAAACGTATGCAGACACAGAAAGAATTATAGGAAACTGGTTTAAAAAAACAGGAAATAGAGAAAAAGTAGTTTTAGCCAGTAAGATTGCTGGTGGTGGAGATTATACAAAACATATTAGAAAAGGTAAATTCAATAGAAAAAATATTACAGAAGCGGTAGAAGGAAGCTTAAAACGTTTGCAGACAGATTATTTAGATTTATACCAACTGCATTGGCCAGATCGTGGTGTAAATGCATTCGGAGTAAGAGACTATCCTTTTAAGACTGCTGCCAAAGAAGCCGAAAATCATTTAGAAATTTTAGAAACGTTAAATGCCTTTGTAAAAGACGGAACTATTAAAGCAATTGGTCTTTCAAATGAAACGCCATGGGGAACCATGAAATATTTAGAGGCTGCCAAAGCACATAATTTAGCAAGACCTGTTACTATTCAGAACTCGTATTCTATGATACATAGAGGCTATGAATACGGCATGTCTGAAGTTTCTATGAGAGAAGATATTGGTTTGTTAGCATACTCTCCTTTAGCTCAAGGTGTTTTATCTGGTAAGTATTTAGATGGAAACAGTCCTGAAGGCTCAAGAGGAAATTTGTTTCCAAGATTTATTGCGCGTTATATGGGTGATGGTTCTTTGGAAGCTGTAAAAAGATATGAAGCTATTGCAAAGAAAAACGGAATTACATTAACAGAATTGTCTTTGGCTTTTGTAAATCAATTACCATTTGTTACAAGTAATATAATTGGAGCAACAAAAATGAGTCAATTAAAAGAAAATATTGGAAGTATTCATATCAATTTATCTGAAGAAACTTTAAAAGAAATTGAAGCAGTTCATGCGGCAATTCCGAATCCAGCTCCTTAAAAATTAATAATTTTTAGTGTTTAGTTTGCAGTATAAAAAAATCCGAAGTACATATCTTACTTCGGATTTTTTTATATTTATTTTGGGAATCTCTTCAACTTTTAACAGTGGGAAGCTATTTTAAGCCATCAACCAACTTTACAGAGCTGGCTTTAAAACGTCCGTTTTCTAAAACACCCTTAATTTCTGCTTTTCTAATTACTTCGCAAAAACCGGTATGTTCATCATGTGCGTCACCAAAAGCATCAATATCAAAACCATCTACAAAATAAGCTTTACTGTCAATACGGACTGCTAGATCACAGCCGGTTTCACTGTCTAGTTCAAACTGACATTGACCACAAGAAATTTCTGCAACATGCTTTACTTCTTTCTTATTTGAGCAAGAAAGAGTAATGATAAGGACTGATAAAAAAAGTATTTTTTTCATAATTTTAAATTAGAATTATTATTAAAATATACATTCGCTATTAAACCCTAAAAGTGCTTACTAAAAGCTATTTCTTAGCCCAACTATCGCGCAAACCAACAATTTTATTAAATACTAAATTGTTAGCAGTCGAATCATCATCAACATTAAAATACCCTAAACGTTGAAATTGAAAACGGTCCCCAATTTTAGCCGATTGTAAACTTGGTTCTAAAAAAGCAGTAATTACTTCTAAAGAATCAGGATTTACAAACTCCATATAATCTTTATCTTTATGCGAATCTGGCGCTTCTTCTAAAAACAATCTGTCATAAGCTCTAACTTCTGCTTTTACGGCATGATTTATAGAAACCCAATGCAAAGTACCTTTTACTTTACGCATGCTTTCTTCTGTTCCGCTTCCAGATTTTGTTAACGGATCATACGTACATTGAATTTCAATTACGTTTCCATCTTCATCTTTTATACAGCTATTTGCAGTTATAAAATAAGCATTCTTTAAACGAACTTCTTTTCCTAACTTCAGACGGAAAAACTTCTTATTTGCTTCTTCTCTAAAATCTTCCTTTTCTATATAAATTTCTCTTGAAAAAGGAACCTCTCTAAAGCCAGCACTTTCATCTTCTTGATTGTTCTCTGCCGTTAGAAATTCCTCTTGGTCTTCAGGATAATTTGTAATTACCACTTTTACAGGATCTAGAACAGCCATTACTCTGTTCGCAGATTTATTTAAATCTTCTCTAATTTTAAATTCTAAAAGCGCTACATCAATTATATTTTCACGTTTAGAAACACCTACGGTTTCAATAAAGTTTTTAATAGAAGCTGGCGTATAACCACGTCTTCTTAAACCAGAAATTGTAGGCATTCTTGGGTCATCCCAGCCAGAAACAATTCCGTTTTCAACTAAAGTTAACAATTTGCGTTTACTCATAATTGTGTAACTTAAATTCAAACGAGAAAACTCACGTTGTTTTGGTGAGTTTGGGTATTCAGATCTATTATAACCAGCTACATTATCTCTAAACCAGTTATACAATTCTCTGTGAGGTTTAAACTCCAAAGAACATAATGAGTGAGAAATTTGTTCTATATAATCACTTTCACCATGTGTCCAATCGTACATTGGGTAAATGCACCAATCGTTGCCAGTTCTGTGATGTTCTTTAAACATAACTCTATACATTAAAGGATCGCGTAACAGCATATTTGGATTTTCCATATCTATCTTTGCACGCAAAGTATGTTCTCCTTCCTTAAATTCACCATCTTTCATTCCTTGAAATAATTCCAAGTTTTCAGCTACAGAACGAGTTCTAAAAGGGCTATTAGTTCCAATAGAAGTTGGTGTTCCTTTTTGCGTTCTCATTTCTTCCGAAGATTGAGAATCTACATAGGCTTTTTCATCTTTAATTAATAAAACTGCCCAGTCAAATAATTGTTGAAAATAATCTGAAGAATAACATTCATTTGCCCAAGAATAACCCAACCAAGTAAGATCTTTCTTAATAGCATCTACATATTCTTGTTCTTCCTTTGCAGGATTTGTATCATCAAAACGCAAATTTACAGGTGCATTATACGTTTCACCTAGGCCGAAACTAATTCCAATTGCTTTGGTGTGTCCAATGTGTAAATATCCATTTGGTTCTGGCGGAAAACGAAAGCGTAAATTTTCTTTCGGCATTCCGTTTGTCAAATCTTCTTCAATAATATGCTCTAAAAAATTGAGCGGTTTTTTCTCTTCAGACATTATTTTAAATGAAAAATTAAGAGACAAAATTACACAAAATACTTCATTGGTATTGAGAGTTTTGTAACAAAATTGTAAATTCAACCACTAATAAACAAACACTATTTATTATGAGCGATCAAATTAGAAATTATACCTGCCCGAAATGTGAATCTAAACACTATAAATTAGGCGAAATGCGTGCAACTGGCGGAACCTTATCAAAAATTTTTGATATTCAGAATCAGAAATTTACAAGCGTAACTTGTGCTCGTTGTTCGTATACAGAATTTTATAAAACTAAAACTAGTGGAATTAGCAACGTTTTTGACTTTTTTACGAGTTAATAAAGGTGTATTCAAAAGTGAAAATTTTCTAAAAAGCCAATTTAGTATTTATTTTTTGTCGTAATTTTGCATTATGAAGCAAGACGGAGAAAAAAAACCTGATTTAGTGGTCTTTAACGAAGAAACACAGCAATATGATGCGGCCTTAAAACCCTATGGGACTTCTGCAAGCTCGCCAGTAATTAAACCCTTAAATACTGCAACCTGGAGAAATGACGGTGTACAACGTGTAAATAAACAATTTAAATCTAAGTTTGACGAGGTTAGAAAAGAGTACGAAGAATTAATGCAGAAATTTCAGTACAATGATTTGGTATATAATTCTAAATTTAATTTTGAGCCAAATATTGGTGAGGTGTACCATTTGTATAATAATAGAAAAGAAGAATCTTTTTTATCTATTATTGCGCCAGAGCAATGTAATTTTCATCATTTAGGATCTTTTAGATTAAATACAGACAAAATGTGGGAAAAATTAGCAGCTGCTTCAACAACACCAGTAAAATAAAATGGGAATAATTAAAGTTAATAATATTAAGTTATACGCGTATCATGGTTGTTTAGACGAAGAAGCAAAAATTGGTTCGGAGTATCGAGTAGATATAGCTATAAAAGCTAATTTAAAGAAATCTGCAAAAACAGATGATTTGATAGATACGGTAGATTATGTGCACTTAAATCATATTGTAAAAGAAGAAATGGCAATACGAGCCAAGCTTCTAGAAGAAGTTGCGCAACGTATTTTAAATCGGATGTTTAAAGAACTTAAAAAAGTTAAAAAAGCGAAGGTTTCGGTTTCAAAAATCAACCCACCAATTGGCGGGAATGTTGAAGAAGTAGTTATAATTCTAACAAAAAAGCGATAAGATTAAAAAAGGCTTGCAGTACTTGTAAATTTGCTTAAATTTGCATTCTTTAAAACGAGTAATCAATTTTCAGATAAAACGTTTTAAAATTAAAAAGGTGTCTTGGCCGAGTGGCTAGGCAATGGTTTGCAAAACCATGTACAGCGGTTCGAATCCGCTAGACACCTCTAAATTAAACCTCAACTTATTGATTTTCAATAGGTTGAGGTTTTTTAGTATTTTGATTTGTACGATTTATGCACTGCTAGAATGTTTTAATTGTATTGTTTCTAATGATAATATTTCTGCTGTAAATGCCTTCAAAATCATCATCAACATATTGTGGGTCAATTAAGAAAATTGCTTGTGGTCCATTTCCTCCATAAACCGCATTTTCAATTAGATTATTTTCTATGAGTAACCCATCATTTGGTCCAGATTCGTTCCATAATCCTAAATCTCCTGTTAGCCTAAAACTTGCCATTTGAGATGATAAATGATTATTACGAACCACTACTTTTCTTGGTGTAGAGATTAAAAAACTCCGAGCTCTGTTATTTCTAACAATATTATTTTCGAGAATTGCAGATGCATGCCAAGAAATATTTTCGACACCATCATAAACTTCTACTTTGTTAGTTATTTTTTTATTGAATGTAATGTAGGATATTTTTTCATTTACCCTTTCCACTTTTTTCAAAATTAAAGGTTCAGTAGTTGGTTGTAATTTTTTTTGATCTATTATCTGAACCATATCGCCAGCTTCTCCAAATAAATAACCATTTTGATGCGGATGATAGGTTTCAACAGCTAACGTATAATCATCTATTATTTTATTCACTCTCACGTAAGTTCCGTGTATGTTAGTAGCGTCATCTAACATGTTTTCGAACGTACAGTTTTTGATTGTTACAGTTCCTTTTACATTACAAAAGTGAGTAGCATCTGCAGTAGTGGTAATCATTCTACCAGAACCTTTTCTTAAAACAACATTAAAACTATCTAAAGTGATGTCTTCTGATCTTTCTGCTATTAATCCCATTGCTCCAGCATGATAAACATTTACATTTTTAAATTCTAGGTCTTTAGATTTAAAAACTCTAAAAGCTGGGCTTGTTCTATTCTGAAGATATTCACCTTTAGTAACCATTACTGATCCTAAAGGAGGGAGTTTATCCATTTTTGTTGAAATCCGAATTAAACCTTTTTTTAACTCTTCTGCATAAATGCCTTTTTCTGGCATATTGTATTGTTTTGTATCGTACAATGGCGCCATAGTTTTTGGATTCCAAAAAATATTCTGACCTGCTTCTAAATTATAATGTTCCCAATACGCAAACCTTTTTCCATACTTTCTTTCATAAGGAGAATCTTCTCTTTCTAAACTTAAATATAAATGTCCATTTGCTACTTCGTAAGGTGTTTTAACCTCTATATCAAAAGTTTCATCAGAAGGATTATTTGCAACTACCAAACCTTCTAAAACAAACGGAACTTCCCAATCGATATTTAAATTTGTAACTTTTACATTACTACTTTCTTCAATAATAAAAGGAATCATTTTGCCATGAAACATAAAGTCAGAGTCATTACCATCTACTTCAAAATTATCAAAATCAATTAAAGGAAAAGCGGTTCTTTTTAATCCATTATCATTATTGGTGATTTCACAATATATTTCTGGTGCAAAAGTTGGATAAAAGTGATACGTTCCTTTCGGAAAAATCAGTTTACTTATACCTTCATCTTTACATTTTTTTAAAGCTTCAACTACAATTGGAGTTGCATCTTCACTTTGTTGAATATTATAGTCAGCTAGATTTAAAACTTTCTGACCAAAGCCATTAAGTCCAGAAAATAATAGTATTATAACAAATACCTTTTTAGCATTTTTTACAAAATAATATTCCATTAATAGTTTGATTTGAGAATTTGTTTTCATTTTTTAATGATATGGGTTAAATATTCCTTTAGCTAGAAAATAGGAACATATTTTATTTGTACTTTTTAAAAACCAGTTCCTGGTGTTTCTGGGCTTTGAGCCTGAGCCTTTTGTGGATTCAAAATCAAATAAGTTCCAAGAGCAGTCAACGCTGCATATTTGCCATAATTACCTATTTTTTTAATAGCTTCTTTACGTGTAATATCTTGAGTTTTATTTTTTTGTTTTTTCATGATATGGATATTTTTAGTAATGATTGATTTTTATTCTAAAACTATTTTTTTATTTAATTTACCGGCTTTAGTTTCTAACTGAACTATGTAAACTCCTGAAGCTAAATTTGGTAAAGAAATATCTTTTACACCATTGGTTTTAAATGACGAATTCAATACTTGTTTTCCAAGAATATTAAATAATTTAATCTTTGCATCTCCTTGTTGTAAACCAACAACTCTTAAAGTAGATTTGTTTGTTGAATAAATACTGATATTATCGGTAGTAAATATATCTGTACTTAAAGCGCTAGAAGAAGTATGAATGTAAAAGCGTCCGATATCATTTAAATTTTCTGATAAAGAAACTTTATAGGTCTTATTATCTGAAATTTCGTTAAAGGTGCTGTTTTCTCTATCTTCTAAATATACTTTTATACCAGTAGGAAAGTTTTGAGACTCTAAAGAGAATGTTAACTCTTTGCCTGCATCAGCATCTATACCTAAAGGTATTATTGAAGACTCAACATCTGATTTTGATAATGATTGTAGTTGGTATTTTTTTTCAACATTTTCGTCAACTAATTGAGTATATAATTCAAAAGAATTTGTGATACCACCAAATACTTCTCCTTCCCAGCCAAAATCGTAACCTTTAGTAGCATCGTTTAAGAAATATAATTTTGTAAAACGACTATTTTGATTATCAGAAACTAATAATCTTAATTCAGTTCTATCGGTTTTTTGGAATGTACCTCCTGTAGTAGCTTGATTTGATTCTGAAAAATTAACACTTCCTGTAGTATTTACATTTACAAAAAAACCTTGTGCTGGTGCTAATATAAATGATTCTCCAGATGTTTTAACTTCATAGTCACCAACTCCACTATTTAAAGTTTGATTCCATACCCAAATTTGTGATTGGTCAATATTAGCACTAGTTGCAGCACCTAAAAATATTGCACTATTTATATGCGCTACATAAGGATTACCCAACAGATTAAAACCAGTAGTTGTACTACTAACAGTAACACCTGCATTATCTATGTTAAAATCTCCTTCAAAACCAACTTCATTATTAGAATATTCTTCACCAGCTCCTAAAATAATATCATCTGGTGTAATTTTCATAGAAAATCCTTGACCAGAAGTTGCAGCAATACTATTGTTAGTATCAGAGAAATAGGTCCAAGCAGCACTTCCTGTTTGACCAGGATTATAAGTTGCAATTCCTCTGTTAGTTCCACTACCAGCAGTAATATCATTTTTATCAGCAAAAGCAACATCAAAAACTTCGCCTGATAAAGGAGATGCAACCAAATACCATGCTTTAGTATTATCTGCATCGTCTTGTAAGTTAGCAAAATAACGAACTACGCCTGTTACATCTGATGCTCCGTTTACAATAAATACATTTTGACCTTGAATTCTTAATTCAGTAGTAACTTTAATATCATTAACTGCAACTCCAACAGAGAACATATTACAAATTGCACCTATTACAGCTATATTTTCAGTTCCATCTCCAACAGGAGCAGTTCCACTAGACCAATTTGAGTTTTCAGACCACAATATAGATGTAGTTCCTTCAAAAATATTTATTCCAGAATCCCAAGCACCAACATCATTATTGTCTGAACCAAAATCGATTGGTGTATCATTTCCTGCAACATTTGCTAAATCATTGGCTGCTGTATAAGTTAGGTTTGGGCTAACAAATGTAAATGTTGTGTTCGTGAAATCGGCTGTCATGCTTGATCCAGTTGCAGGTAAATCAACATTATTTGTGTATTGTGCAAGAGAATTTAAAAAGTTCATAGTTGCTCCTGAAACACCACTATAATCTGAGACACCCCCATCTCCATTATCTGTTTTATTATTATAAAAAAGAGAGTTTTGAACATTTATCACGTTATTATTTGAATTTACTCTTATGGCTGCGCCTTCAAAAACACCAACTTTATTAATTTTATTTTCAGAAAATGTACAATTTGTTATGGTTGAATTTGCCTGTCCAAGAAAATGTATAGCTGCCCCTCTTGCATTCCCTGCTGTTGAAGTTATAACAGCATTGTTATAAAAGGTACAACCTGTAAAATTAGCAGTTGTAGAATTTTGAGCAATATAAAGTGCACCACCACCATTATCACTAGACGTTGAATTATTTAAGAAATTACAATTGGTAAAGGTAAGCGTCATGCCTGATTGACTGGAATGATTTAAAACTGACCCTTGAAATGCAGATTTAAAGTCTTGAAAATTAATACCTGTAAATGTTATGGACTTAGCAGCATCAGCAGTAATATTAAATAATCTATTTGCAGCTGTACTTTGAATTATGGCATTAGAAGTCCCTTCAAAAGTTATGGCTTTATTGAATGCTATTTGGCTATTTTGTGTTATGGTGCCAACTATAATTATTTTATCATTATCTGAAGCAGCCGTTACCGCATCACTTAACGAGGAATATGGGTTTGCTTCTGAGCCTAAAGTAGCACCTGCATCACTTACTGTTGCCCCAACATAAATATCAGCTGCAAAAAAATTAACTGCTAAGAAGAAGCAAAATAAGGTTGTTAAAAAGTTTTTTTGTTTCATGATTTTTAATTTTTATTATTATTTGAATAGCTGTTTTTTATTTTTTATAACATTTAATTATATGATCGTAAATTGTTAAAAAATAGCATTCTTCAAAAGTAGAAAAAGGACGTCTTTAGGGTATTTTGTTATGTAACATTGTTTTATTGAAATGTAACAAACTCAATATTTATTTGTGTTTCGGTAAGTTTTTATCATTTTTATTTGCGTAATTTGGCAGAAGAATAAAATAGTAGCGTTAATTAAATGAAGAAACATTTTATAATTTTAATTTTAATTTTTATTGCATTTGCTTTTTCGCCTGTTTTTGGGCAGCGATTGCAATTCAATTCATTATCCGTAAAAGATGGTTTATCTCAACATGATGTTAGTAAAGTTTTACAGGATTCAGAAGGATTTATTTGGATTGCTACTTATGATGGTTTAAATAGGTATGATGGCTACAGAATAGAAAACTTTTTTCACGATAATAATAACATGGCTAGCTTGTCTAGTAATAGAATAAGAACGCTATTTGAAGATCAAAAAAAACGTATTTGGATTGGTACAGATGGCTATGGTTTAAACTATTATTCTTTAGAAAACGGAAAAACAGTTCGAATAAAAGCTCCTAATAATTACGATATTATTAATGATATACAACAAAACTCTAAAGGAGAAATATTGGTAGCATCAAGCCAAGGACTCTTTAAAGTTCTAGAAAACGAGAAATCATTTTCTGTTGAAATTATACAAACTCCATTAACTGGTTTAGATATTAAAAAAATTAAAATTTTAAAGAATGGAGATATTTTTTTTACAACAGACATCGGTGTTTGGTTATACCAAAATAACAGCTACAAGTTAATCAAAGGTTCAAATCATATTTCATTTAATACCATCATCGAAACTTTAAAAGGTGAAATTTGGATTGGTGGGGAAAACGGTTTATACCAAGTAATTAATCAAACTTTACTACCAAAAACAGATAAAGTTGATAGTAACATTTTATCTGTAGAAGAGGGTATTCAAAATGATTTATGGCTTACCACCTTTAAAGATGGAATTATCCATGTTTACTTAGATGATATGGAAATATCAAAGGTTGAAGCAGTTAGTAAACCCAATCAGTATTCATTAGCAAACAATCCTCTTCATATAATTTTCAAGGATAATTCGAATACCTTATGGATTGCAAATAAAAAAGGTCTTTTATATACCAACTTAGATAGTAAAAATTTTAAAAGTTTACCTTTAGATAAAGTAGGCCATGTAAGAACGCTGTTTGCGAATAATGCTAAGGTTTATTACGGTTTACAAGCAGGAAAATTTCATGTTTATTCTTTTGATACAAATAAAACAGAAATAATTAAAATTCCTGACAATGCTAAAGCCTTTAGAGTAGATACTTTAAATGGAAAAATTCATTTAGCAACAACAGAGGGCTTATACAAAGAGAAAAATTTAGAAAAAAATGAATTTGAAATTACGCCTATTTTTAACAATAGTGATGATAATTCTTTAATTGTAACTAGTTTTTGTAAAGATAATTTTGGCAATGAATATTATGGCACATTTAAAGGATTAGTGCTAAAACAAAAAAATAAATCGAGTTGGATTCATAAGAAATTTGAAAATTTAGATTATTTAAGAAATGTTCGTGTTTTTTCATTAAAATTAGACCATTCCAATAATTGTATTTGGGTTGGAACCATCTCCAATGGATTATTTAAAATAAATCTAGACAAGTTTGGAGAAATTATTTCCGTAGAAAGTTATAACGAACAAATCACAGGACCCTATTATATACCAAACAATTCAATTTGGTGTTTTTATTTAGATGATAACAATAAACTTTATATAGGAACAGATACAGGTTTATTGGTAAAGAAGTCAGATAAAAACGAATTTGAGTCTATATTATTAGAAGATCTCCAGAATAAAAAAATTATGGGTATTGTTGCTGACGAGTTTTCAAACCTATGGTTAAACAATTCACAAGGAATTATAAAATATTCCACAAAAACAGGAGCAACTAACAAATTCAATTATTATGATGGTTTGCTCACAAATACTTTTACAGAAGCTATTTCTAAAAATAACAATGGAGAACTTTTTTTTGGAAGTATTTCTGGCATCAATTATTTTAAATCTAGTGAATTAAAAAACAATCCATTTCCATCAAAAATTTCCTTTACAGAACTTTTTGTAAATAACAATAAAGTTGAGGTTAAACAAGAAATGCTTGGTTCTGTTTTATTAGATAAAAGATTAAATAAAACGAATTCTTTAGATTTTAATTATAAGCAAAACGACTTTTCAATTGAATTTTCAAGCACAAACTATTCCAATGTAAAAGCAAACAAATACAGATACAAACTTGTTAATTATGATAAAGATTGGCACATAGTTGATAACACAAAACGTTATGCAAGTTATTCTAACATAGCTTCAGGTAATTATACATTTTTAGTGGAAGCCATAAATCCTGATGGTCAATGGTCTAATGAAGCTAGAGAAATTTCAATTACAATTCAACCTGCACCTTGGAATACTTGGTGGGCTTATCTTGCATATTTTTTAGTAACATCTACTATATTATTTACGCTTATTTATTTTTGGTTAAACAAAGAAAAACTTAGAAATCAAATAGTACTTTCTAACTTTAAAAGTGAGCAAGAAAAAGAAATTAACGAGATGAAATTAATTTTCTTTACAGATGTTGCTCACGAGTTTAAAACACCATTATCTTTAATTATTGGACCTCTCAACGATTTAATTAAAGGAAGTATATCTAAAGAATATAAAGATTTCTGTTTCAATATAGTGTCTAGAAATACAAACCGATTGATGAATTTGGTGAATCAATTGTTGGATTTTCGAAAAATAAATTCTGGTGTAAATATTTTAAAAGTCTCTAGAAATGATATGTGCTTATTTGTCGAAGAAATTTCCAAATCTTTTGAGTGGCAAGCAAAATCTAGAAATATAAGTTTAAACTTTATTTCTCCAGAAAGTTACTTCTGTCATTTTGATAAAGATATTGTAGAGAAGGTAATTTATAATCTTTTATCGAACGCGTTTAAATACACACCAAATAATGGCACAATAGAAATAGAAATAAAATCTACTTGGAAACAAGAGTTAGAATATTTTGTAATCTTAATTAAAGACAGTGGAAAAGGAATATCTCAGCAAGATAAAAAGAAAATTTTTCAAAGACATTTCCATGGAAAAGATAGATCTTCATCTGGTATTGGTCTTCATTTAGCAGCTTCACTTATAGAAGCTCATAAAGGAGAAATAAACGTATTAAACAGCTCTTTAGGTGGCACCGAATTTATGATAACTTTGCCAGTTTCATCAAAAGCTTTTACCGAAGAAGAATATCTATCAAAAGAAGACATTCCTTATAACTTGCCTAACGATTATGTTCCAGGTGATTTCATTGAACAAATTGATGAAGAGACCGAAAAGGATGAAGACAAAGAAAAAATTTTAATTGTGGAAGATGATTATGATTTAAGAAAATATTTAAAAAATATTTTAAAGAGCAATTATAATGTTCTGGAAGCAAATAATGGAAAAGAAGGTTTAGAAATTACTATAAAAGAAATACCAGATATTATAATTTCTGATGTGATGATGCCAGAATTAGATGGTATTGAAATGTGTAAAAAAATCAAAAAAAATATTTTAACCTCTCATATTCCTGTTCTAATGTTAACTGCAAAATCTGGAGAAGAATTTTCAAATAAAGGTTTAAAAGTAGGTGCTTGGGATTATATTGCTAAACCTTTTAATAGTGCTCAACTACTTCAAAAGGTCAAAAACATTATAAAAACAAGAAATAATTTTAGACAATATATTGCAGAAGGTTCTTCAGATAAAACAGAGTCTCATTATGTTTCTTACTATCAAAAATTTGTAGCAAATCTTGTAGATATTGTTAAAAGAAAAATGTCTGAGCCTAATTTTTCTGTACAAGAACTATCAGAAGAACTTGGTTTAAGTCGAATGCAATTACACAGGAAACTAAAAGCTTTAATTGGGCTTAATACCACAGCATTTATCAACTCAATAAAAATAGAAAAAGCAGTTCAAATGTTCGATGAGGGTTGTGATCGAGTTCAAGAAGCTATGGATGTAGTCGGTATTAATAGCTATGCACATTTCATAAACTTATTTAAAAAAGAAAAAGGTGTAACTCCAAAAAAATACATAGAACAACAAAAAGAATCAACTAAAATAACCGACTAAAAATTAAAAATAATATTATGAGAAAATATATTTTTGCATTCGTATTGCTAATCTTTATTTGTTGCAATCCATCAAAAAAAAACACAAATAAAGTAGAAAATACCGTTGTCAAAAAACCAAATATTGTTATTCTTTATTTGGATGATTTAGGTTATGGAGATTTAAGCGCTTATGGCGCAACTAAATTACAAACTCCAAATATAGACGCTTTAGCAAATGGAGGAATCAAGTTTACAAACGGCTATGCCTCATCAGCAACTTGTACACCAAGTAGATATGCGCTACTAACAGGAATGTATCCTTGGCGAAATAAAGATGCAAAAATTCTACCAGGAACGGCTCCGTTATTAATTAGTACTACTCAACAAACCTTACCAAAGATGCTTAAAAAGCAAGGCTATCAAACCGCAATTATAGGTAAATGGCATTTAGGTTTAGGAACAGGTTTTGTAAACTGGAATAAAAAAGTAACTCCAGGACCTAATGAAGTTGGTTTTGACGAATCTTATATTTTGGCAGCTACTCAAGACAGAGTTCCAACTGTATATATTAAAGATGGATATGTGGTTGGTCTGGATAAAAATGATCCTATTGAAGTAAACTATAAAGAAAATTTTGAGGGCGAACCTACTGCAATTTCGAATCCAGAAATGCTTTCTATGAAATGGCATCATGGACATAATAGTAGCATTGTTAACGGAATTCCTAGAATTGGTTATATGAAAGGTGGAGAAGCTGCAAAATGGGTTGATACTGAAATGGCCGATCATTTTTTAAAAAAAGCAAAGAATTATGTAAAAAAGCATAAAGAGAAACCGTTCTTTTTATATTATGCATTGCAACAACCACATGTTCCTAGAACCCCACACCCAAGATTTGTAGGTAAATCTGGAATGGGACCAAGAGGCGACGTAATTTTAGAAGCAGATTTTATGATTGGCGAATTTATGAAAACACTAAAAGAAGAAGGTGTTTTAGAGAATACCTTAATTGTTTTCTCAAGCGATAATGGCCCTGTTTTAAATGATGGTTATTATGATGATGCAGTTAAAAAAATAGGAAATCACGACCCAAAAGGAGGTTTAAGAGGAGGGAAGTATAGTGTTTTTGAAGCTGGTACAAGAATACCATTTATAACTTACTGGAAAGGAAAAATTAAACCACAAGTATCTGATGCTGTTGTTTGTCAGATGGATTTATTAGCTTCTATTGCATACTTAGTTGGTACCACAGAAAGTTCCACTGATAGTAAAAATTTATTGAATTCTTTTTTAGGAAAATCAGAAAAAGGAAGAGGTAATTTAATTATTGAAGCTACAGGAAAAACAGCATTAAGAAGTGGAAATTGGTTGTACATCCCAGCTTATGATGGAAAAAACTTTAGAAAAGCTGTAGGTATTGAAGTTGGTAATTTCCCTTATGAACAATTGTACAATTTAAAAGAAGACAGAGGGCAACAAAATAATTTAGCAACAGCAAAACCAGAAAAACTTTTTGAAATTAAGCAACTTTTTATCAGTTTAAGAGGAGAGGATTATCAAAAAGGAGTAAAAGAAGTAGTCTTTCAATAAAACTCTTTATCTAATCAACTAAATAAAACAATGCAAATACTTACATTTTTAGGATTTACTATTTTAGTGGCAGTAATTTCATATTTAGCCACAAGAAAATGGGTATAAAACAGAAAATCGTTGGGTAAATTTCACCAATGATAAAGGTGAAGGGATAAAAATAACAGCTCCAAAGTATTTCGGATTTAGCGTTGTGCCCGATTGTAAATTACCAAATGATAATCTGGTCCATTACGGTCACCGTACATTGGGTAATGGCGATATCTATTTTATAACAAACCAAACGGATAAAGAATAAAAATTACAAGTAATTTTACACTCCAAAACTATTGTAAACCGTATTAAAATCGATTTTCAGCGATTACTTTCGATTTTAATAGCCTTTAATCAATTCCCATCTTTATTGTTTTTTTTTACATACTATGATTCTATGTCGTCCTTATTTTTTTGCGCTATATGAAGAATTAACAATCCACCTATAATTACAACACAGGTCATAATAACACCCATGACAACATAATTCTGCTTCTGATTATGTTCCATCTGCACTTGGGTTTTTATAATACCTAATTGTTTAGCTTGCTCTATTGGCGACAAAAGTTTGTCCATATCATTTAAAATAATTGCTTTCATTTTTATTTTTTTAGTTTCTAATTATTAATAATTGTTCTTTTAGCTCAAAATAAATATCATAAACGTGATTAAGCTGAACCACGTCCCCATTATCATCTAGTTTAGGCTCTGCTTTATGTATGGCATCAAAATCAAATTCATGACTCTTTAATGTTTGATGGGTAATACCACCTAAATCTAAAGCGCTTAACTTTTTTAATACTTTATAATTCCTGCGCATAGCCTTGTCCATCGCTAATAAATCAGCTTCATCAACCGTCTTTTTTATATACGAAGCTTTATTCTTGCATCTAGCATCACAATACAAACGTTTAGAACTCTTATATTCTAATATTTCAATGCCACACTCTGGGTTTATACATGTTATTATTAATCTCATAAACAATTCATATTTGATAATTCATTTTTATATTATAATATTTTATATTTCAATAATATATTTTTAGTACATTTGTTACTTAAAATACAAATATATGGATTTATTTAATTTGTTTCCTAAACTAATAGAAAAACATGTCACACTTAATGACCTTGACATACCGTATAGAGTCTTTGCTAATTGGAGTGAAAAAAATATAATTGATTATACAGTTAGTGACTCTGCAAAAGATAAAAATGTTACTAGAAGACGTGTAGAGCTCGATTATTTTGAAGCGTTATGGATGCTCATTACAAAAGAACTTCGCCTCTTTGGTATACCTTTAAACACTATTAAGACACTTAAAGACTTTTTATTAGCACCAATGGATACTAGTGAATTTAAAAGAACTAGCAGTGAGGAAATCCGAGAGCTTACTCAAAAAGCAGTACCTAAAGCATTGAGCCAATTGATGACAGACGAATTGTTTGATAAAGACGCTATTGAAAGTCTTCTCAATACAATTCCTGAGCAATATAAAATGTATTTCACAAACCTAGGAGGACTCGTAAGTTCTGTTATCCTTTTTGAACAATCACCAAGTTTGATGCTATATAAAAGCCCTTTAGCTGACACTTCAGAATTTAAAATTCATATATTCAACGCAATAGCTCATAAATTGGAAGCTGAGGGCAGAGGTAACGATTTTAGAGATGAACTTGTCACTAATTTAATAAACCATTCCATAATTAACATCCCATTAATGCCCTTGATATCTAAATTTTACCAGAATGATGCCCTACATAAATACAGTGAAAAATTTGCGCTGTACTCACCCAGTGAACTTGAAATTCTTAAAATAGTTAAGAATAGGGATTTTAAACATATTAAAATTTACAACAATCAAAATAAGGAAACTTTTGATATAGAAATCACCAAAGAACGAGACATCAAAAAAAATAAAGCTTTAGAATTGAAAACTTTACTAGGCTTAAAACAATATGAGCGAGCAGAGGTACTTTTTAGAAACGATAAACATATTGTAATAAAAAACATCATAAAACAACAAGTATAGTCCTAAGTAACCCTTAGCACTTCATATCCAAAAGTATAATAACCATAGAAAAACTATGCTTATTTACCACATTGGAAAACATGAATTTTAATGACGCTAAAACCATTCTAAACCATAAAAATAAAATTCAATACACGGAACAAGAGGTTAAAGAAATTATTCAGCTACTGGATTTATTTTCTGAAATAATAACTAAAACAATATCAAAATCTGGAACCTTATGAAAAAAGCAATTCTATACACAAGAGTATCTACTGATGAACAAGCAGATAAAGGATTCTCACTAAGAGACCAAGAACAAAAGTTAAAGAGCTATTGCAAACGTAACAATATTGAGGCTAAAGCTATATATACTGATGACTATTCTGCTAAAACATTTAACAGACCTGCTTTTAAAAAGCTTATTCAGTTTGCTAAAACAAATGCGAATGACATTGATGAAATATTGTTTATGAAATGGGACCGATTTTCTAGAAATACAACTGAATCTTATAACATGATTAAGTTTTTTGGTGAACTAGGTATCATCGTCAATGCCATAGAACAACCGCTAGACTTAACCATACCTGAACAGGGAATTATGCTAGCTGTATACCTTTCTATGCCAGAGGTTGAAAACCATAGGCGTTCATTGAATGTTATTTCGGGTATGCGACGTGCTTTCAAAGAAGGACGTTACGTATCTAGCCCACCAAAAGGGTACTGTATGAGTAGAGATAATTCTAACAAACCAATACTCTTACCTAATGAGGACTCTACATATGTACATGAAGCTTTTAAACTATTAGCCTCTGGCGCTTATAATCAAAAAGAAGTATTGACCCTTTTAAAAAGTAAAGGGTTTAAAACTAGCAAAACCGCCTTTGGAAGACTAATACGTAACAAATTATACTGTGGTGAAATTTATATAAAAGCCTTTAAGGACGAAAAAGAAATGTTGGTTGAAGGTATACACGAGCCTATTGTAACAAAAGCACTTTTTCACAAAGTACAAACCATTATTGATGGGGGTAAAAATCAACTTAAGGTGGCTCACAAGAAAATAAATGCGAAATTTCCGCTAAAAGATTTTGTTTTATGTCCCACGTGTCATAACCCGCTGTTTGCTAGCTCTTCAAAAGGCCGTTCTAAATACTATGCTTATTACCACTGTGTAAAACCGTGTAATACAAGATACAAACTCGAAGATGCAGAACTTTGGTTCAACGCATTCCTAGACGGGATTAACTTGGATAAAAATGCAAAAAAATTACTGAATACAATGATTGCTGAAAGAATAAAATCTCAAAGTAAATCTCAGGAAATTGGACCTAGTCACTATAAAAAAATAAAGGATATGGAAGACAGACTAAATAAAGTACAAGATTTATTTGTAGATGGTACTATCGATGCAGATGATTTCCATAAAACAAAAAATAGATATCAAAGTAGTTTAGAAGAGTTGAAAACAAAAGGTGAACAATGCAATAAACAATCTGAAATCATTGAAACCTATAAGAAAGGATTGAACAAACTAGAACGTATCAATAACCTATTTAATAAAGCAGAAATCAATGAGAAAAGAAAACTAATTGGTTCGATATTTCCAGAAAAATTTCAATTTGAAAAAAATGAAGTTCGAACCGCTGATATTAATCCGATACTTTTAAAAATTGCTAGTGTTAACAAGGGGTGCAAAGGAAATAAAAAAAGGGACAAATCAAAAAAAAATGATTTGTCCCGCTTGGTACTGAAGGCGGGACTTGAACCCGCACGGCCATTACTGACCACTGGATTTTAAGTCCAGCGTGTCTACCAATTCCACCACTTCAGCATTGGTACTTTTTACTAAATAGAGCGAAAGACGGGATTTGAACCCGCGACCCCCACCTTGGCAAGGTGATGCTCTACCCCTGAGCTACTTTCGCAGTCAATGTAAATGAACTTAGCTCCTCTTCAAGGACTCGAACCTTGGACCCTCTGATTAACAGTCAGATGCTCTAACCAACTGAGCTAAAGAGGAGTTTGCTACACGTTTTGTGTTTAGCGAGTGCAAATATATATCTTTTTAAGACATCTCCAAACGTTTTGTGAAAAAAAAATGATTTTTTTCACTCTAAGAAATTAAAGATAAACGCTTCTTTAATTTTCAAAATTGTGTATTTTTGCCTTGATAATATGCTTATTCCATAAGCGCAAACTATTATATGGACAAATTTTCGTTCTTAAACGCAGCACATACAGGCTTTATAGCCGATTTATACGATCAATACTTAGTTAATCCTGATGCCGTTGAACCTAGCTGGAGAAGCTTTTTTCAGGGGTACGATTTAGCCAATGAAGATTATTCTTTTTCAGAGGAAGAGACTCCTGTAGGGATTCCGCAAGAAGTAAGAAAAGAGTTTTTGGTAGCAGATTTAATAAATGGTTATAGAACACGGGGTCATTTATTTACGGAAACAAATCCTGTTAGAGATAGAAGGCAATACACACCAAGTTTAGAGCTTGATAATTTTGGTTTAGATGAGAATGATCTTGATAAAGAATTTTCAGCGGGAGATATTTTAGGTTTAGGAAGAGTGAAGCTTTCTGTAATTGTCAATCATTTAAAAAAGGTTTATTGTGATTCTATTGGTGTAGAATATATGTACATGCGAAACCCAGAGAAATTAAAGTGGTGGCAACAACGTTTAAATGAGAATGAAAATCATCCTAAGTACTCTGTAGATGCAAAAAAATATATTCTTTCTAAAATAAATCATGCAGTAACTTTTGAAAGTTTCTTACAAACAAAATATGTTGGTCAGAAGCGTTTTTCTTTAGAAGGTGGTGAAGCTTTAATTCCGGGAATAAGTGTTGCTCTTAGAGATGCAGCTGAAATCTTTGGAGTCAAAGAATGTGTCTTAGGAATGGCGCACAGAGGGCGCTTAAATACTTTGGTTAATATTTTTAAAAAACCGGTAAGAGATTTATTTAGCGAGTTTGAAGGAAAAGATTTTGAAGATGATGATATTGATGGAGATGTAAAATACCATTTAGGTTTAACGTTAAGTAAAACCTACAGAGATGGTAATTCTATTAAGATGAACTTAGTACCAAATCCGTCTCATTTAGAGACTGTTGCGGCAGTTGCAGAGGGAATAACAAGGGCTAAGATAGATAGAAAATACAACGGAGATTCAAGTAAAATTTTACCAATTATAATCCATGGAGATGCAGCTATTGCTGGGCAAGGTATTGCCTATGAAATAGTTCAAATGGCAAAACTAAATGGGTATAAAACCGGTGGAACCATTCATGTTGTTGTAAATAATCAAGTTGGTTTTACCACCAATTACTTAGATGCACGATCAAGCACCTACTGTACAGATGTTGGTAAAGTTACTTTATCACCTGTTTTACACATAAATGCAGATGACACAGAAGCGGTTTGTCATGCAATGCAAATGGCATTAGAGTTTAGAATGCGTTTTAAATCTGATATTTTTATAGATCTTTTAGGATATAGAAAATACGGCCATAACGAGGGTGATGAGCCCCGTTTTACACAACCAAAATTATACAAAGCAATCTCAAAACATAAAAACGTAAAAGACATTTACGCTGAAAAATTATTACAAGAAGGAGTTATAAGTGCATCTCATTTATCTGAAATTACTGCAGAATTTAAAGGGATGTTAGAGAAAGAATTCGATCTATCTAAGAAAGATAAAAAGTCTAAAGTAAAAGAATTCATGAAATCTACTTGGGAAGCTTTTGATAGAGAAGACCTCTCTACAATGTTAGAACCAGTAGATACTTCATACAAAGCAACGAAATTAAAACATATTGCAAAAGTAGTTTCTACGGTTCCTGAGGGTGTAAAGTTTTTAAGAAAAGCAGAGCGTATTTTAGAGGGTAGAGCTAAGATGGTATTTGAAACCAATAAGCTAGATTGGGGAATGGCAGAGAATTTAGCGTATGGTTCTTTAATGGAAGAAGGTTTTAATGTTCGAATTTCTGGGCAAGATGTAGAAAGAGGAACTTTTTCTCATAGACATGCTGTTTTACGTGACGAGGTTACAGAAGAGCGTATTAATTTATTAAATAAAAATAGGGATAGTAAAGGAGAGATGTCTATTTACAACTCTCTATTATCAGAATATGGTGTTTTAGGTTTTGATTATGGTTATGCCATGGGAAATCCGAATACATTAACAATTTGGGAGGCACAGTTTGGAGATTTTTCTAACGGGGCCCAGATAATGTTTGATCAATATATTTCTGCAGCTGAGGATAAGTGGAAACTGCAAAACGGAATTGTAATTTTATTACCTCATGGTTATGAAGGGCAAGGTTCTGAGCATTCATCTGCAAGAATAGAGCGTTATCTGCAATTGTGTGCAATAGACAATATGACCGTTACAAATTGTACAACACCGGCAAATTTCTATCACTTATTGCGAAGACAAATGAAGCGTGATTATAGAAAACCTTTGATTGTATTTACACCGAAGAGTTTGTTACGTCATCCAAAAGTAGTAAGTACTGTAGAAGATTTAGCAACTGGAGAATTTCAAGAAGTAATAGATGATACAATTAACCCAGATAAAGTAAAGAAACTAGTTTTCTGTATGGGTAAATTTTATTATGATCTGTTAGAAGAAAGAGAAATTTTAGAAAGAGATGATGTTGCTTTAGTTAGAATTGAGCAATTATTTCCTTTACATTTAGAAAAATTACAGAAAGCAATAGATAGGTATCCGAATGTAGTAAACTATGTTTGGGCGCAAGAAGAACCAAGAAATATGGGTGCTTGGAGTTTTATGTTAGAGCGTTTTGATTTGGTGAAATTAAGTGTATGCTCTCGTAAATACTACGCAGTGCCAGCAGCAGGTTCTAGTACACGTTTCAAAAAACGTCATAAAGCAGTTATTGATAGTGTTTTTAATGATAAGAAGTAAGTGAAAGTTCTGTTCTAAATTTTTGGAAAAGAACAAACTAATAAAAAGCTAATATTTTTTTAGCAAAAGTAAAATAAGAAACCATGAGTGTTTTAGAAATGAAAGTTCCTTCTCCGGGAGAATCAATTACAGAAGTAGAAATTGCAACTTGGTTAGTTGAAGATGGAGATTATGTTGAAAAAGATCAACCAATTGCAGAGGTAGATTCAGACAAAGCTACTTTAGAATTGCCTGCAGAAGAAAGTGGAATTATCACTTTAAAAGCAGAAGAAGGTGATGCTGTAGAAGTTGGCGCAGTTGTATGTTTAATAGATACAAGTGCTGCAAAACCAGCCGGTGATGCACCTGTAAAATCAGAAGCTCCGAAAGAGGAAAATAAACTTGAAGCTCCAAAAGCTGCCCCAACTGCAACGTATGCAACAGGGACTGCTTCACCTGCTGCTAAAAAAGTTTTATCAGAAAAAGGGATCGCTACTTCGGCTATAAAAGGAACAGGGAAAGATGGTAGAATTACCAAAGATGATGCCGTAAAAGCCGTGCCATCTATGGGATCACAACCATTAAATGGTTCCAGAGGTACAGAGCGCAAGAAAATGTCTATGTTGCGCAGAAAAGTGGCAGAACGCTTGGTTGCGGTAAAAAACGAAACAGCAATGTTAACTACCTTTAACGAGGTAAATATGCAGCCAATTTTTGATTTGCGTAAACAGTATAAAGAGAATTTTAAAGAAAAACACGGTGTTGGCTTAGGTTTTATGTCTTTCTTTACCTTGGCGGTAGTGAGAGCTTTAAAAATGTATCCTGATGTAAATTCTATGATGGATGGGGATTTTCAAATAAAACAAGACTTTCAAGATATTTCGATTGCAGTTTCTGGTCCGAAAGGTTTAATGGTGCCTGTAATTAGAAATGCAGAAAATTTATCTTTTAAAGGTGTAGAAACTGAAGTAAAACGTTTGGCAATTAGAGCAAGAGACGGGCAAATTACAATTGATGAAATGACAGGTGGAACATTTACAATTACCAATGGTGGTGTATTTGGTTCTATGCTTTCTACGCCAATTATAAATCCTCCACAAAGTGGAATTTTAGGAATGCACAATATTGTAAACAGACCAATGGCAGTAGATGGTAAAGTGGTAATTCAACCAATTATGTATGTTGCTTTGTCTTATGATCACAGAATTGTAGATGGTAGAGAGTCTGTTGGTTTTTTAGTTGCAGTAAAAGAAGCATTAGAAAATCCTGTAGAATTTTTAATGGACAATAATTCTACAAAAGCATTAGAAATGTAACTCAAAATTTGAATTTATAAATATAAAAATCCTGTGCTTTTGCTCAGGATTTTTTTTTCATTTGTTTCTATGGTTTTAAAAAGATAACTTCGCTATTGAAGATAGAATACAAATTAAAATGTATTTCTTCATAAAACGCTGTTCTATGAAACAATTAAAGGATAAAATAGTTTTAGTAACAGGCGGTGCTTCTGGCATTGGTAAAATAATGGTTCGTTTACTATTAGAGCGAGCAGCTAAAGTGATTATTTGGGATATCAATGAATTAAAAATAGCCGAAACTATTTTAGAATTTTCAAATAAAGGAACTATTTCAGGTTTTACTATCGATGTTTCTAATGTCAATCAAATTAAAGAGACCGCTCTTAAAGTAAAAGAAGAAATAGGTGCAGTTGATCTACTAATAAATAACGCAGGTATTGTTGCAGGAAAATATTTTCATGAACATACCACTTTAGATATCTTAAAAACAATGGAGATTAATGCCAATGCTCCTATGCATATAACCAAAGAATTTTTGAATGAAATGTTAGCTCAAAATTCTGGTCATATTTGTAATATTGCGTCTTCTGGTGGTTTAATTTCAAATCCTAAAATGTCTGTATACGCAGCAAGTAAGTGGTCTTTAGTTGGTTGGTCTGATAGTTTACGACTTGAGATGGAGCAGTTAAAAAAGAACATTAATGTAACCACGATTATGCCTTATTTTATTAATACGGGAATGTTTGATGGCGTAAGATCTAAAATACCAATTTTGAATCCAGAAGTTGCTGCACTTACAATTATAAAAGCCATAGAAAAAAATAAAAGAATGGTTACTATTCCAGGTTATATCTATAGACTTATAAAATTAGGGCAAGGCTTTATGTCTATTAATGTATTAGATTGGTTTGCAGGAAATGTATTGGGTATTTATAAAACAATGGAACACTTTACAGGACACAAAAAGTAATCGAATAGATTATTTTTAAAAAGAGTTTAAAATTAAATTTTTGCAAATATAAAAGGTGAGAAGAAGTGAACTTTTAGCAATACTTTTAGAGCTTTTTTGATTTATAAATAATTAGTTTTATATCTATTTTTACGGAAGATTTAAAACCATTTTATCATGAATAAAATAAGCTTACTAATTATTACCTTAATAGCATTTTCGGGTGCCTCATTTAGTCAGAATACATTTACTTTATCGAGTACAGACTTAGGAGGTCAAGCTACGAAAACAGAGGAATTTAATGGTTTTGGATGTGAAGGTGAAAATAAATCACCACAACTTTCTTGGGAAAATGCACCAGAAGGAACCAAAAGCTTTGCAATAACAATGTACGATCCAGATGCACCAACAGGAAGTGGATGGTGGCATTGGGTAGTTTTTGACATTCCAGCAAATATGAATGAATTAGTTACCAACGCAGGTAACATAAACTTAAATTTAGTACCAAAAGGAGTTATACAAAGTATTACAGATTATGGTATTAAAGGTTTTGGAGGCCCTTGTCCACCAAAAGGTCATGGTTTGCATAAATATGAAATAACAGTGCATGCATTAAAGACAGATACGTTGGGCTTAGATGAAAATACAAATGCTGCCGTTGTTGGTTTTTATTTATGGAATAATACATTAGCAAAGGCAAGTATTGTAAGTTATTATAAGAGAGATAATAAATAATTTTTTAATTTTATAAAATTAAATCCCAAGCTTTTGTTTGGGATTTTTTTGTTACTCTTTTTTGAATCTCTTTTTTATTATTTTTTGTTTCCATTCATCTCCAAAAAAATCAAAAACATTCAGAGAATAGATTCCTATGGTTACGGTCCAAGATAATAGAAGCCATAAAAAAACACTCCAATTCGTGGCATCAGTAATTGCAAGAATAACAGGCGCTATTAAACTTAAAATTGCAACGGAAAGAAGTTTGTAAAGTCCTTTTATATTTTCAATATAAGCTTCTTCTTTTCTAACTTGTGTCATTTCTTTCTTTTTATCTGAATCAATAATATCGATTTCAAAAACTGCAGCCAAAGATTTTATAGATTCGAATCCTGCATTTTCCCCGTTTTCTATCCGTTGTATCGTTCGAATACTCAATCCACTCATTTCTGCCAATTGTTCTTGAGACCAGTGGCGTTGCAATCGCATTTTTTTAAGATCTCTTAAGTTAATTGTAGTTGGCTTCATATTATTTTCAATATTATTTATTGGACAAAGATAGGGATTCACTTTTCTATAGCCTTGCAGGTAATAAGTAATGCATACGACAAGCAAACGACAGCAACCTGTCACACAAACGAACTTAGTAGAAAGAGAAACATTAAATAACTTTAATCATTTTTAGTATTATTTTTTACGAAACTATTTCTGATTGTTTACCTTGCAGTAAAAATGCTTCAATGCCAAAGAACCCTGAATTAGAACTTGCCTTACAGTTTATTGAGAAAACGGATAGAAATCTTTTTATCACAGGAAAAGCAGGTACAGGAAAAACAACTTTTTTACATCAAATTAAAAAGAAATCTTTAAAAAGAATGGTTATTGTGGCGCCAACTGGTGTTGCGGCAATTAACGCAAAAGGCGTTACGATTCACTCTTTTTTTCAAATGCCTTTCGGTCCTATTTTACCCAACCAAATTGCAAATACTTCGAATGCGCAACGTAAGTTTTCGAAGACAAAAATTGATATTATAAAATCGCTAGATTTAGTAATTATTGATGAAATTTCGATGGTTAGAGCAGATTTACTAGATGGCATAGATCAAGTAATGAGACGCTACAAAAACAGAAATAAAGTTTTTGGTGGTGCACAAATTTTAATGATAGGAGATTTACAGCAATTAGCTCCAGTTGTAAGGCCCAATGAATGGAGTTTATTGCAGTCTCATTACAATACAATATACTTTTTTAGTTCTAAAGCGTATCAAGAAGCAAATGTTGTTTCCATAGAATTAAAACATATTTACCGTCAGAAAAACGAAGATTTTATTAAAATTTTAAATGAAATTAGAACTGACACGCTATCTGATATGTCTGCTAAAATTTTAAATAAAAATTACAATCCCTCTTTTTCGCCAACCAAAGAAGAAGGGTATATTACATTAACAACACACAATAATAGAGCCAATTTAATTAACGAATCTGAACTAAACAAACTTAAAATTAAAAGTTCTTTTTTTAAGGCAGAAATTTCGGGGAAGTTTAGTGAGAACGCCTATCCAAATGCAGAAAGATTAGAATTAAAAGTGGGTGCACAGGTAATGTTTATTAAAAATGATTCTTCTACAGATAAAAGATATTACAACGGAAAAATAGGAATTATTACGGCAATTTCTAAGGAATCGGTTACGGTAAAATGTGCGAACGAGATTGATGAAATTGTTACTGAAAAAGAAACTTGGTCGAATATTAATTATTCGATTAACGAAGAAACTAAAGCTATAAAGGAAGAGATGATAGGTGCTTTTTCTCAAATTCCATTAAGGTTGGCTTGGGCAATAACCATTCATAAAAGTCAGGGTTTAACCTTTGAAAAAGCGATTATAGATGCAGAAGCTTCCTTTGCACATGGGCAAACGTATGTGGCACTAAGTAGGTGTACTTCTTTAGAAGGTTTGGTTTTAAAAACGCCCATTACTAGTAGCGCTATTATTAATGATAATACCGTAAGTATTTTTAATGAAAGTGTAGAAGAGAATCATCCTGACGAAAGTATTTTAAATGAATCTGAGAAACATTTTCAGTTAAATTTAATTTCAGAAATATTAGATTATCAGCCATTGCTATACCCAATAACAAGGTTAATAGATGTTTTTTACAACAATAGAACAAGTATCAAAGGAGATGTTATAGATCATTTACAAACCATAAAAGATGACGGAATAGTAGCTTTAATGAAGATTTCTAACGGATTTAAAAATCAGTTAAATACACTTTCTGAAGATAATGTTCTTCCTGAAAATAGTTCTCAAATTCAAGAACGTTTTATAAAAGCAATTACTTATTTTCTAAACACAACCAAGAATAGTATTCAAAAACCTTTAGATACAATTACCTTTTCTACAGATAATAAAGCTGTGAAAAAAGACTTTTCAAAACAGTTTGATTCGTTACAAGAAAAATTAGAGGAGAAGTTATTTGCGTTACAGAAAATGACGAAAGGTTTTAAAGTTCAAGAATATTTAAAAGTAAGAGCAAACGCCGTTTTGCAAAAAACGGAACCTATTAAAAAGAAGAAGGTTGCTTCTAAACGAGACCCTATTTTAGCTTTAAAGTTACGTGAATTAAGAGATGGTATTGCAAAATCTTTAGAAATTGCACATTTTCAGATTTTTACACAAGAGACTTTATATGCCTTGTGTGACGATTTACCTAGAACTGAAAAGGAATTATTAAAGGTAGTAGGAATGGGTAAAACGCGTGTTTCAAAATACGGAGAAGAAATTCTAGAGGCCATTGAAGTGTACTGCAAGGAAAACGGAATTAACAGGTTAAACGAACAAAAAAAAGAAGATAAAAAGCCAACCAAGCAAATTTCTTTTGAACTCTTTAAAGCAGGTTTATCTATAAAAGAAATTTCTAAAGAACGCAGTTTAACTGCAGGAACTATAGAGAACCATTTGGCTAATTATATTTCTTCTGGTGACATAGATGTTTTAGAATTGATTCCATTAAAACGGTATAAAAACATTCGAAATCAGGTTGAAACAGCTGGCGAAGTAAAAGGCTTAACGGCACTTAAAGAAAAAGTAGATGGCAGCATTACTTATATGGAGTTGAAAATGGTATTAATGTCTATGGAGGTGTAAGATTTCTACTTTAAATCTTTCAATAATAATTGCACTGTTTTTCTTCCATTCCATTCGTTTTCATCTAAAGCATACACAATATCAAATTCGTCATTTACAAGTGCCATTTTAGCGCCTAAATTAAAACCAATAGCATTGTATGTTTTTTGGTTTTCACCTTGAAAAACAGATAGTTTTAAATGCGTTTTATCTGCACCAACTTGTTTGCCATAGCCGTTATCTCTAACACAAGTAGATGTAAAAGTAGGTTTCATATTCATCGGTCCAAAGGGTGCCATTTGTTGAATAATTCTAAAAAACTTAGGCGTAATTTCAGACAAATCTATGGCAGCATCTATCGTAATTTCTGGAGTTAATAATTTTTTATCGATGGTTCTTTCAACAACCGCTTCGAACTTATTTTTAAAATTTTGATAATTTTCTGGTAAAAGTGTTAAACCGGCAGCGTATTTATGGCCGCCAAATTGTTCTATAAACTCGCTACATTCTTCTAATGCATTGTATACATCAAAACCTTTTATAGAACGTGCAGAAGCGGCTAACTTATCGCCACTTTTAGTAAAGACCAAAGTAGGTCTGTAGTATTTTTCAATCAATCTAGAAGCAACAATACCAATAACTCCTTTGTGCCAATCTTCTTGAAAAACAACAGAAGAAAATCGTTCTTCCTCCTTGTTATCAATAATTTGAATAAGTGCTTCATTCGTAATTCGTTTGTCTAATTCTTTTCTGTCTGCATTAAAAATCTCTATGGAAGCAGCAAACTCAACGGCAGAATCAAAATCCATTTCCGTTAAAAGTTCTACAGCATAATTACCATGTTTTATTCTTCCAGCAGCATTTATTCTTGGCGCAATTATAAAAACTACATCGGTAATAGTAAGGACTGTTTTTTTTGTCTGATGAATAATGGCTTTAATTCCGTTTCTAGGATTTTGATTAATTACTTGCAATCCATAATATGCTAAAACTCTGTTTTCGCCATTCATAGGAACAATATCTGCAGCAATAGCAGTAGCTACCAAATCTAAATACGGCACAAAATCTTCAATGGTTTGATCTCTAGAAACTCCAAGCGCTTGTATCAGTTTAAAACCAACGCCACATCCACAAAGCTCATCAAAAGGATAGGTACAGTCTTCTCTTTTTGCATTTAAAACAGCCACTGCTTTTGGTATTTCTGGACCTGGTTTATGGTGATCGCAAATAATGAAGTCGATATTTTTTTCTGATGCATATGACACTTTTTCAATTGCTTTAATACCACAATCTAAGGCAATAATTAAAGAGAAATCATTGTCATGCGCAAAGTCTATACCTAGATAAGAAACCCCATAGCCTTCTGCATATCTATCCGGAATGTAAGTTGCAATATTTGGAGTTATCGTTTTTAAATACGAAGCAACTAGTGAAACAGAAGTTGTGCCGTCTACATCATAATCGCCATAAACTAAAATATTTTCGTTGTTTGCAATAGCTGTTTCAATTCTTGCAACCGCAGCATCCATGTCTTTCATTAAAAACGGATCATGAATAGCGTCTAAACTTGGTCTAAAGAAATTTTTAGCATCCTCAAATGTTTCAATATTTCTTTGGAATAATACATTAGCAATAGTTGAGTCTACCTGTAAATCTTGGGCTAATTTTTCTATTTTTTCTTTATCTGGTGCTGGCTTTAAAGTCCATCTCATAGCATTTTATTGACTTTATTTTAAATTTCGTGTAGAAAAATTTCAATTTCTACGTCTGCAAACTGACGAAACATTTCCATAACGCCACAGTATTTTGTTACCGATAAGTTTACGGCTTTCTGTATTTTTTCTGGATGTAATTCGCTATCCGTAAAATGATAATCAACCTTTACTTTATTGTAAAATTTTGGATGTTCATCTGTTAACTCTGCAGTTACTTCAATTTTGAAATTAGCAACTTCTGCACGCATTTTTTCTAACAAAGAAACTACATCTAAGCCAGAACAACCCGCTAAAGAAGATAGCATTAATGCTTTAGGGGCAAACCCAACCACATCTCCGTTATCTTGAGACTTATCAAACATGGTAAATTCGTAGCCGCTAGGGTTATCACTTTTAAACTGTGATTTTTCTGTCCAAACTGTTTTAATTATATTTTTGACCATATTTTCTATTTTTTAGAAATGAAGTATTAAATTGTAGATTACTACAAATGTAGGTACAATAATAAATTTAAAGATATAAAAAATGCCTTTAGTAACACCACTTTCAGCAGCACACGATTTAGAAACTAAAGAATTGGCAGAATTTTTTAATGAGACCTTAGGTTTTTGTCCGAATTCTGTATTAACCATGCAACGCAGACCTGCTATTTCTAAAGCTTTTATAAATTTAAATAAAGCAGTAATGGCCAATGAAGGACGCGTTACATCTGCATTAAAAAGAATGATTGCTTGGGTTTCTAGCAATGCAACAGGTTGCAGATATTGCCAGGCACATGCAATTAGGGCTGCAGAGCGTTACGGTGCAGCGCAAGAACAATTAGATAATATTTGGGAATATAAAACACACGCTGCCTTCTCAGAAGCAGAAAGAGCGGCTTTAGATTTTTCTTTGGCAGCTTCTATGGTGCCAAATGCAGTTGATGCAAAAATTAAAGAAACGTTATATACTTACTGGGATGAAGGAGAAATCGTAGAAATGCTAGGTGTAATTTCTCTCTTTGGATATTTAAATAGATGGAACGATTCTATGGGAACAAGCTTAGAAGAAGATGCCATTGAAAGTGGAAATCAGTTTTTAGGAAAAAATGGTTTTGAAGTTGGGAAACACAACGGCTCTAAATATTAAAGTTATTTCTTTAATGTTAAGGCTTCATTTTCAAAAGACAAACCTTTAAAACCTGTTTGCATAAAATTTCTAATATTTTGATGCGAGGTACCATTTTTATCTTCTAAAACAGTTTGATAATATTCTCCAAAACATAATAAAGTTTCTTCTTTTCTTAATTTTTGATGCTTTGCAAATGCAAACAACTTGCAAGAACCATTATTTGTTCCTGCATTATTTATAGTGTCTCCGTTTGTGAATGCTGTTGGATTAAAATTATAATAGTTCTCAATTACTTGCATGGTTTCTTTGAAAGTAATTGCGGTTGGAGTTGTTTTTAGTTTGGTTTTGAATTCTGTGATGGTCATTTAAATAGTTTTTTAAAATTAAAAACAAAAGTAAATAATAAGAAAAGACGCTTTTTATTTTCAATATGTAAAGTTTTATTTACATTTGTATAAAAATAATAGCATTATGAAGATTAAAATGTTGCCAAATTGGGGCAAAAAGTTAGGTTTTTTGGTTTTTATTACATGTTTTTTTATTTCTGGTTACTCTGATTTTATGGATGGACTTACAGGGCAATCATCTAATTCAGGAAAGTATGAAGATTTGGTAGGGAAGCAGTTAAGTCATGTTTTGGAGATTTTGTCAATTTTAGGATTAATTATTTATATGTTTTCTAAAGAAAAAATAGAAGATGATTACATTAATAAATTACGGCTTAAATCTTTTCAACTAACGTCATTTATTGGTTTAGCCCTAACTATAATTGCTTATGCGATATCAGAAGAGATAAGACTAACATTAGATTATTTCATTATCTTATTTCTTTGGATTTATTTGGGTGTTTTCGCAATAAAAAAACGTGTTTACTAAAAATAATAGCATTATGAAAATTAAAATGTTGCCAAATTGGGGTAAAAAGTTAGGTTTTTTGGTTTTTGTTATATCGGTGCTAATAACTTCTACTTTCATAGAGAGCCGAAAGTCTTTCTTTGAAGGATATAATGCGGGCCTTGTTTTAGAAAACGAGATACTGAATCTAGAACCGATATTGTTTGAAAGAGTTTTAGGTTCCGAAAGTTTACATTTCTTTAGTGTCCTAATTATTATTGGTCTTATTATATATATGTTTTCAAAAGAAAAAGTAGAGGATGATTATATTAATAAGCTAAGGCTTGAGTCATTTCAATTAACCAGTTTAATTAGTCTAGCGGCTTCAGTAATGTTTTATATAGTTTATAAAACTTTTAAATTAGAGTTAGATTACTTTGTGCTTATCTATTTAATTATTTGGTTAAATATTTTTGCACTGAAAAAAAGACACTTTTAGTATGAAAAATTTAATAAAAGTAGAACGCGCAAGACATCGTTTAACACAAGGAGATTTAGCTGAAAAAGTTGGTGTTTCTAGGCAGACTATTTATGCCATAGAAAATAATAAATTTAATCCTTCGGTAACTTTAGCAATTAAAATGGCACGTTATTTTAAAGTAACAGTAGAATATTTATTTGATATTGAAGAGTAAGACTAAAGTTTAATTCATTGCCCTACAGTAAAAAAAAACACCTTTTGGTGTCTTAATTTTATATTATGATAGCACTTATTTTATTAATACTTTTCTGGTTTCTGCAAGTAATTCGAATACTCTTTACGAAATAGAAACTTGTTTTTAGAGCAAAGATATTCTTAGAACAAGTTATTTTATAAATTCTTATTCATGGAGGAATGTAAAAACTAAAAACTTTACTTCTTTCCTTCTACAATCACAACAATCTCCCCTTTTGGTGGTTTATTTGTGTAATGTGCTAAAACTTCAGTGGCAGTTCCTCTAATAGTTTCTTCAAACATTTTTGTCAATTCTCTTGAAACAGAAACGTGTCTGTCTGCTCCAAAATACTCTACAAAATGTCCTAAGGTTTTTACCAGTTTATGTGGCGATTCGTAAAAAATCATGGTCCTAGTTTCTTCTGCTAATAATAAAAAACGCGTTTGTCTTCCTTTTTTAACAGGTAGAAAACCTTCAAAAATAAACTTATCATTTGGCAAACCAGAGTTTACCAATGCAGGTACAAAAGCAGTTGCGCCAGGTAAACAGTCTACTTCTATGTTATTTTCTACACAAGCTCTCGTCAATAAAAAACCGGGATCTGAAATTGCAGGCGTTCCGGCATCAGAAATTAAGGCACAGGTTTCTCCATTTTTTATTCTATTTACAACCCCTTGTACAGATCTATGCTCGTTGTGCATATGATGACTGTGCATTTGTGTAGCAATCTCGTAATGCTTTAAGAGTTTGCCGCTTGTGCGCGTATCTTCTGCTAAAATAAAATCGACTTCTTTTAGAATTCTTATGGCTCTAAAAGTCATATCTTCTAAGTTACCAATGGGTGTTGGGACTAAATATAGTTTCATTTTTAATAATCATTTATCAGCTATCAATGCTCAAAAAAATGAGAACTAATAGTTGTTTTTTGTTAAATTGTATCGTAAGTTTCTACAGTAATAGCTGCAATAACATCTCCTGTATGTTTAATGCCTAAAGGTTCAAATAATACAATATGTACTTCTTCTTTTGCAATTGGTTTGTGTTCTGTTCCTTTGGGCACAATGTAAAACTCTCCTTCATTTAATGTGATGGTTTTATCCCGTAATTCGATGTCTAAAGAACCTTTTATTACCATAAAAAGTTCATCTTCATCATCGTGTTTATGGAATACAAACTCACCTTTTAGTTTGGCTAATAGAATCTGCTGTCCGTTTAACTCCCCTACTTTTTTTGGGGACCAAAAATCTGAAAATAATTTAAACTTCTCTTGAATATTAATTATACTCATAAAGACAAATTTACAAAGAATTGAACAAATTCTATGTTGCTGATTGCAGCAATTGTTTGCCCTCTTTTCTGTTTTTAAAAAGCGCGTGCTGAAAGTGGAGTATTTCTTCCGAATTTTCCGAATAGAAATGAACGACTAAAAGATTCATATTAACTTGAAAATGTTTAGTTTTGTAGCTTAAATTTTCAATAGAAATGTATAGAAGTCATTCTTGTGGCGAGTTAAGAGCATCGCACATAAATACAGAGATAACTTTAGCGGGTTGGGTACAAAAAACGCGTGATAAAGGTTTTATGATTTGGGTAGATTTGCGAGACAGATACGGAGTTACACAGTTAATTTTTGATGAAGAGCGCACGCCAATAGAAATGATGGAGAAAGCAAAATCTTTAGGGAGAGAGTTTGTAATACAGGTAACTGGAACAGTAATAGATAGAGAGTCTAAGAATTCTAAAATGCCTACAGGAGCCATTGAAGTCTTGGTTTCTAAGTTAGAAATTTTAAATGCTTCTATTACACCACCGTTTACAATTGAAGATAAAACGGATGGAGGAGAAGACATTCGAATGAAATATAGATACTTAGATATTCGAAGAAACCCTGTAAAAGAGAGTTTAATTTTTCGTCATAAAGTATCGATGGAAGTGAGAAAATACTTGTCTGACCAAGAATTTATAGAGGTAGAAACGCCGTATTTAATAAAGTCTACGCCAGAAGGTGCAAGAGATTTTGTAGTACCTTCTAGAATGAATGAAGGTCAGTTTTATGCATTACCACAATCTCCACAAACCTTTAAACAATTGTTGATGGTTGGTGGAATGGACAAATACTTTCAGATTGTAAAATGCTTTAGAGATGAAGATTTACGTGCAGATAGACAACCAGAATTTACACAAATAGATTGTGAAATGGCGTTTGTAGAGCAAGAAGATATTTTAAATATTTTTGAAGGATTAACGCGTCACTTGTTAAAAGAAGTGAATAATGTGGAGGTGGAGAAATTCCCTAGAATGTTATACGATGACGCAATGCGTTTGTATGGGAATGACAAACCAGACATTCGTTTTGGAATGGAGTTTGGCGAGCTAAACGAAATTACACAACACAAAGATTTTGGCGTTTTTAACAGCGCAGAATTGGTAGTTGGTTTCGCTGTTCCTGGTGGAAATACTCATACAAGAAAAGAAATAGACACTATTATAAAATGGGTTAAGAGGCCACAAGTGGGAGCTTTAGGAATGATTTATTGTCGTGTAAACGAAGATGGAACCTTTAAGTCTTCTGTAGATAAATTCTATGATCAAGAAGATTTAGCAAAGTGGGCTGAAAAAACCGGAGCAAAAGCAGGAGATTTAATCTGTGTGTTATCTGGTGATACGAATAAAGTAAGAGCACAATTATCTGCTTTACGTATGGAGTTTGCAGAGCGTTTAGGTTTAAGAGATCCGAAAGTATTTGCGCCTTTATGGGTAATCGATTTTCCATTATTGGAATTAGATGAAGAAACAGGGCATTATCATGCAATGCATCACCCTTTTACTTCGCCAAAACCAGGGCAAATGGAATTGTTAGATACAGATCCCGGAGCCGTAAAAGCAAACGCATATGATTTGGTTTTAAATGGAAATGAAATTGGTGGCGGTTCTATTAGAATACATGATAAGCAAATGCAAGCAACCATGTTGCGCCATCTAGGTTTTTCTGACGAAGACGCAAAAGCACAATTTGGGTTTTTAATGGATGCGTTTGAATATGGTGCACCACCTCATGGAGGTTTGGCTTTTGGGTTGGATAGATTGGTTGCTATTTTAGGCGGACAAGAAACGATTAGAGATTTTATTGCGTTTCCAAAAAACAATTCTGGACGAGATGTAATGATCGATGCGCCTGCCTTTATAGATGATACGCAATTAAAAGAATTAAGCTTGAAATTAGACATTCAAGAATAGAAATTACTTTTTTAAATATTTAGACTTCACATGTTTGTAAGATTTGTGAGGTCTTTTTTTATCTAATTTTTTTAGTACTTTTAAACTATGAAAAATACCATCCTGCTTTTAGTATTGTTTGTTTCAGTTACTTCATTTGCTCAAAAAATTACAGGAGATGAGCTTTTAGAAAAGTCAATTAACTTTCATGACCCAACTGGAAATTGGGAAACCTTTCATGGAGAACTTATTGTTACTATGCAAACACCAAAAGGAGCTCAAAGAAAAAGTAGCATACAAATACATCTTCCGAAGCAGTATTTTTCAGTAGAAACTGCAAGAGACAGTATCGTGACAAAACAGATTGTAAATAAAGAAGTTTGTAGTTTTTCGATTAATGGAATCACAAATATATCTGAGGAATTAATAGAGAAATATAGTTTGAATTGTAAACGTGGAAAGATGTTTAAAAACTATTACACCTATTTGTACGGCTTACCAATGAAATTAGAGGATGAAGGTACTATTGTTGATCAAACAGTAACAACCAAAACTTTTAAAGGAAAGAAATACTTGGTTTTAAAAGTGAACTATTCTAAGGAAGTAGGTAAAGATACTTGGTACTTTTATTTTGATCCTAAAACATATGCTATGGAAGTATATCAGTTTTTTAAAGAAGCAAAAAATAGTGGAGAATATATTTTACTATCAGGTTTAGAAACTATTAATAATATTAAGATGCCTAAAAATAGAGCTTGGTATTATAACAAAGATGATGGTTATTTAGGAACAGATATATTGTTATCAAAGAAATAATTATAAATGCCAACAATAAAAAAAATATATAAAAATATATTAATTTGGAGATATAAGTACATCTCTCAGCGTCAGTTTATTTATATTTTAAGTATTCTGGTCGGTTTTTTATCTGGGGTTGCAGCGCTTATTTTAAAAAATTTAACACACTTTTTTCAGCACCTTTTAGAAGGCAATTTAGTGCGCTATTATCACAATGCCTTTTACTTTGTATTCCCTATAATAGGACTTACTATTGTTTATTTTATTATAAAATTTATTATAAGAGAAAAAGTGGATCATGGTATTCCATCTACACTTTTTGCTATTTCTAAGCGCAAAGGAATTATAAAACGTAAAAAAATGTTTGCATCTATATTAACGGCTCCCATAACTGTAGGTTTTGGTGGTTCCGTGGGTTTAGAAGGCCCAACCGTGGCAACAGGTGCCGCTATAAGTTCTAATATTGCACGCTTATTTCACTTGAATCAAACTACTAGAAGTTTATTAATTGGCTGTGCTGCTGCTGGTGCATTATCTTCCATCTTTAAGGCGCCCATTGCTGCAATTATTTTTGCTATTGAAGTATTTAGTCTAGACTTAACAATTGCGTCTATGTTGCCGTTGCTTTTAGCATCATTATCAGCTATAATTACCTCACATTTTTTCTTTGGGTCAGATGTCTTACTTCCTTTTAAATCAGTAGCTATTTTCTCAATAAAAGAGGTTCCTTTTTATATTGTTTTAGGAATAGTAACTGGTTTAACTTCTATCTATTTTACAGAGGTATATGACAGGATTCAGAAATTTTTCGATAAAATAGATTCGCCAATAAAACGTATGCTAATTGGCGGAACAGGTTTAGGTATTTTGATTTATTTTATTCCGCCTTTATATGGTGAAGGCTTTGAGGTTATTAATAATTTAATAGCCGGAAACCCTGAGGAGGCCTTAAAAAATAATTTTATGCATTTAGACTTAACTAATGTTTGGATTGTTATCCTTTTACTAACGGGTTTGGTTTTTTTTAAAATTATAGCAAGTGCCTTAACCTTTGGCGCTGGCGGTGTTGGAGGTATTTTTGCACCAACCCTATTTATGGGAAGTATTTTAGGTAATGTGGTGGCAAAAATTATAAATAATACGGGACTTTCTACTATTTCTGAAAGTAACTTTACCTTAGTTGGTATGGCTGGTTTAATGGCGGCTGTTTTGCATGCACCACTAACTGCAATATTTTTAATAGCAGAGGTTACTGGGGGTTATGGCCTTTTTATTCCGTTAATGATAACGGCTGCAATTTCTTATTCTCTTGCAAAATATGTGCATCCTTATTCTGTGTATGCAATGGAATTAGGTAGAAAAGGAGAATTGATTACCCATGATAAAGACCATGCAGTTTTAACCTTAATGGAGATAGATAAAGTTATAGAAAATAATTTTATTGCTGTCTATGCCAATATGAGTTTGGGTGAAATGATAAAAGAAGCAGTGGTCAAATCGAACAGGAATATTTTCCCTGTAGTAGATCAAGAAAGTAATAGGCTATTGGGTATTATTTTGTTAGATGATATTAGACCTATTATGTTTGACCAGACCATATATAATAAAGTAATTGCAAGAGAAGTAATGCAAAAACCACCAGAAGTTATAGTTGTTGGAAAAGACAGAATGACAGATGTTATGAAGAAGTTTCAAAAAAGTGGCGCATGGAATTTACCAGTTATTGAAAATAATAAATACATTGGTTTTATTTCTAAGTCTAAGTTGTTAACAGCTTATAGAAATAAATTAATCGAAGTTACTAGTTAAAGAAAATAAATTAAAATGAGAGCAAACAATTTTACTCAAAACATGTTAAAGAAGTCTAACGCCGAGTTAGAAAATATTTTAGAAGATAAAAAGATGTATACAGATGAAGCGATACAAGCAGTAATTTGGGAGTTAGAAAATAGAAATATCATTGAAAAAGGCTCCATTACTCACAATTTGGCTATTTTAGAAAAAGATGTTTTAATCGAAGAAAAAGAATTAGACAAAGCTAATCATGAGGCTTCATCTGAAGCAACGGTCTTTCCGATTTTATACTCAAAAAGAGCAATACAGGGATTTACTATCTTTTTTAGTACGTTGTTTGGTGCTGTTTTATTAATGAGTAATTTAAAAAAAATGAACAAACCAAAGGCAAGAGTTGAAGTGCTTGTTTTCGGGATTTCCTATACCTTTCTAACCATTATACTTTTAGATTACCTTCCAAAAACATTTTTTCTAACAATACTTTTCAACTTAGTTGGGTATGCTGTTTTAGTGGAATATTTTTGGAATAAAAATTTGGGCAAAGAGCTGCAGCACCAAAAGAAGCAAATTTCTAAGCCATTAATTATTTCATTTGCAATTTTAGTACTTTTGGTACTTCTTCAATTTTACATAGTAATTTAGAGTAATAGAAAGATTTAAACCCCGTTAAGAACCCCATTTTTCTTTAAGAGAAATTAATTCTTTTTGAGACTTTATAGCAGGCTTTTGATTTACAATGCCTGTTTTTAAACATGTATAAAGTAAAAAAATAATTTCTAAATCTTCGGAATTTAAAAGTAAAACGTTGCTGGTGTTTTCTTCAAAAGATTCAGCAAAAGCATCATTTATTTCTGCTATTTTAATCCCGTTTTTAAAAATCGATTGCTTTTGAAAATAATGAATTTGAACCTCATAAAAATCGGTACCTAACTGCAATTTAAAAATAGAATTTGCAGTATTACTTGAAATTAAAACAAGACTTTCTTTATTTTTAGGTGAAATATCATAAGACATTCTCCATTTCCAAAATTTAAATTTTTTAGCAATGGTATATATAATTTCATTATCTAAATTATAAATTTCAGAAGTAGTTTTCCCAAACTCTAAAAACCAACTTGCTTTATACTCTAGCGTATCTGAATTATTATAAGCCTTTAAATTATTGGTAGAATGGTCTATTTTATAATTTATTTTTTCCATAGTATTTTTAAAAAATTAAAGATATAACTTTTGTAGTTTTGCAATATGAAATTAGCGTTAAAAATAATGTTTATTGTCTTTTTAGTTTGGATGGGGGTAGGAGCGTATTTAGTAAATACAGAGCATGAAAAAGCACAGATTGTAATGGGTTTAGGTATTTTATATCTCGCATTTTTATTTATGCCTTTCTTTATCTATTACAGATATAGAGACGGTAAATACAAGAAATATATTTTAAATGATCAAAAGTTAAGAGATGCTTTTAGTCAACAAGGAAAGAAGTAGTAATTATTTTTATTATTCATTTTACCTTTAGTATTTGTTACCGCCGTTTTATGTCTCAAAGAGAAGAATAGTTCGTACTTTTGTAGTCTATGATAGACGCAAAAGAAGCAATTTCTGAAAAGGCAGTTTTAATTGGTGTAATTACGCAACAACAGAATGAAACCCAGTCTAATGAGTATTTAGATGAGTTAGATTTTTTAACATCTACGGCTGGTGGAGTTACCGTAAAACGCTTTGTTCAGAAAATGGAAAGACCTAACCCTAAAACTTTTTTAGGAGTTGGTAAGCTAGATGAAGTAAGAGCTTATATAGAATCTAACGGTGTTGGTACCGCTATTTTTGATGACGAGTTATCGCCAGCACAAATACGAAATATAGAAAAAGTTTTAGATTGTAAAATTTTGGACAGAACCAATTTAATCTTAGATATTTTTGCACAAAGAGCGCAGACGAGTTCAGCAAAAACACAAGTAGAGCTGGCACAATGTCAATATTTATTACCTCGTTTAACAAGACTTTGGACACACCTTGACAAACAAAAAGGTGGTATTGGAATGCGTGGACCTGGTGAAACAGAAATAGAAACAGATAGACGTATTATTCGTGATAAAATAGACCTTCTTAAAAAGAAATTAAAGACCATTGATAAACAAATGGCTGTTCAGCGAAAAAATCGCGGTAAAATGGTGCGTGTTGCCTTAGTTGGTTATACCAATGTTGGGAAATCTACCTTGATGAATGTAATTAGTAAAAGTGATGTTTTTGCTGAAAACAAATTATTTGCAACTTTAGATACTACGGTTAGAAAAGTAGTTATTAAGAACATTCCGTTTTTAATGACAGACACTGTAGGTTTTATTAGAAAACTGCCAACACAATTAGTAGAATCTTTTAAATCTACCCTAGACGAGGTTAGAGAAGCAGATTTATTATTGCACGTTGTAGATATTTCACATCCAAATTTTGAAGATCATATTGCTTCTGTAAACGGAGTTTTAGCGGACATTAAATGTGCAGATAAAACAACTGTAATGGTTTTTAATAAGATTGACGCATATGTTCACGAAACCATAGAGGAAGACGATATTGTTACAGAAAGAAGTAAATTACATTATACGCTAGAAGATTGGCAAAAAACTTGGATGAATGATAAAAATGAAACTTCTATTTTTATTTCTGCTTTAAATAAAGAAAATTTAGAAGAGTTTAAGGAAACAGCATATAATGAAGTTAAGAAAATTCACATCGAACGTTTTCCTTATAATAACTTTTTATATGATGAATATAAAGAAGAGGAATAGATTCCCTTCACTCTTTTTAGATTGATAAAAGTTGTAGTACTATAATAGTACAGCTTCAATAATTGAGTATAAAAATGAAAATAAAAAACCTCAAGAATTTCTTGAGGTTTAATAAATATTAATTTTTTTTTAAAGTACGTAGCTCAAGCCAAACAACCAGTAAGATTGTAATTTATTATCTACAATGCTAAATGTTGGTTGAGTTAAAGGAGCAGCTAAAGCGTTATTCAAGTTAATAGCGTTGTTTAAAGCCTCTTGTTTGTTATTTCTTAATCCAAGTTCAAAGCCTAAACCAAGCCCATTCCAGATTGTATAAGCAAAAGAATTTGTAAATGTCCAGTTAGATAAATCGCCATCTGAATAGCTTTGAAATATAGATAAGTTAGATTTTAAACTTAAACCTCCATATTTGTTTGTATAATCTGCAACTATTTTTGCACCTAAAGAAGAGTCAAAAGCAGTACTAGCGTCACTAAAGACAAAATTGTAGTTACCAGGATGTATTACAACCACTAAATTGCTAGTTGGTGTCCAAGTTAAACCAGCACCAATATCCAAATATCCAGGATCATTAAAATTGTCTATAATTGTTGTTCTGTATTCAACTAAACCAGAAAGTGCCCACTTTTTATTTAACCTTCTACCATATAAAGAAGAAATTGTAAAAACGTCTGTAGCAGCCTCAAAGCCCTCATCTCCGTCAAAAGATTCATCATCTAATTTTACCCAACCAAGATTAATTGTACCTGAGTTTCTCCAAAAGTATGTGTCTTCAATTAAATTGGCATAACCATTAATTGAAACACCAATATTTCCTGCAGACGCATTTGGAGCTGTTCTAGAATACCAATTATTGAAGCCAGATAAACTAGCGCCAATGGTACCAAAAGCACCTTTTTTCCAACCGTTAAGCGCATCAATTTTATCTTGTAAGCTATTTACTTCTCCTTGTAATTTTTCGATTTCCACCTTTTTAGGGGCTTGTTCTTTTTTTAATTCTTCCGCAGTTTGTGCGTTTATCGATAATCCTATAAAAGCAAAAAGTAATGACAGTGATATTTTTTTCATTTTCGTTATTTTTTTGTAAAAATATTCCTTTTTTTACATTAAAAATGTGCTAAAAAGTCCTTTTTTCGTGAAAATTATAGTTCACACCTAAGCCGAAAAGCTGTCTAAATTGAATTTTAGAAGAAGAATTATCATCGATTATTGTATGAAAGGTGATGTGCATTTTAATATGGCTATTTACTTTAAAACGAATGTTTGTTTGATAATCTAAATCTACATTACCAAAATTAGCTAAGTAATCCGAATACATTGTTATAATATTTTCCATTTCAATATTTTTCATAACACGAAATTTATAATACCCAGATAGGTTAAAACCTAAACTAAACGATGTGTTCTTACCTTCTTCAACACCAAATTTTCCAGAAAAAAAATCATTTACAAACGTATATCTCGCGGTCGCTGGCGCAATATTTAAGCTTAATTCGTCAGATTTTTTAAATAACATTCCTGGTCCAAAAGTTAAATAAGCAGGTGCTAAAAATCCTGAAACCATTGATTTGGGCTCTTGCTTATAGTCGAAACCTTTTGTGTACTGTGTTTTAAAGTTTCCAATAAAGGATAAAAACCAGTTGGTGCTAGTTTTCAAACCTAACAGCGTGTTTAATTCGAAACGGTCATCTGTTTTTCGATACCCTTGTTCACTAACATAACTAATACCATATCCTGTAATTATTCTGGTATCCCAATTTATATTTTCCTTTTTGTAGTTAAAATCGTAGTTCAAGTTAATATTTCCTGCTACCGTGTTTTGTCCACCAGAGGCCCAATTAGAAAAAGAAGATTGATTAAAGATAAAAGCAAGCCTTCCATTCACTTTCCATTTTGGTTTTAATATAGTATCTTTTTCCTTGTCTTGTGAATAAGAATTTGATACTAAGAGTAAGCATAAAATAGGGAGAATTCTGTTCAAGGTAAATAAATTTAAATGGGTAATATCATTTTTTAGACTTGTATAGAGGTACTGTAGAGCATGCCTCTCCAAAAAGAATAGATTTAGCAATAGGTTGTAATTTAGCAATTAAGAATGCAAATGCAGAATTAGGTATTGGTTTTTCTGCACACCCTTTAATTATTACAGGGCAATCTGTAAAATCTGTAAAATCTACAAAACTTAATAGCTCTTGATATAAAACAGTTTCTAACAATTCCAAATCTCCAACAACAACTTTTTTTGCAAAGGGGGCAGCTTCTGCAGCAATTAGCATAAAAGCCCAAGAAGGTATAATTGCCTCTACAGAGCAAGTTATGGCAACAAAAGAATTTTTATACTGAGACCAGTCATGTTTTATAACAGATGCTCTAAAGTCTTTTTCTTTTAAAATAAGGTCTTGAAATAACCAATCTTTAATGTCAAATAAAACCCTATTGCCTTCAGGATAAATTTCCTCAAGATCAAATGTTTTTAATTTGCTACTTGCTACTCTATTTATAATTTCTTCTGCCATTTTTTAAATTGGTTTCAAAGTTTTCATTTTGCTAAAAGCTAAAAGCTAAAAGCTAAAAAATCTAAAGCATCCCTAATTCTAATTTTGCCTCTTCGCTCATCATTTCAGACGTCCAAGTTGGGTCGAATGTAATTTCTACTTCACAACTATTAATTTCCTTTAAAGATTTTACTTTTTCTTCAATATCTACAGGTAGACTTTCTGCAACTGGGCAATTAGGTGATGTTAATGTCATTAAAATTTTTGCATTGTTATCATCAGATACAAAAACATCATAAATTAAGCCTAATTCGTAAATATCTACAGGAATTTCTGGATCATAAATAGTTTTTAAAACATTTATAATTTTATCTCCAATTTCTTCTAGTTCTTTATCTGTCATGATTTTTGTTCTTAATTAGCTAATTTTGTTTGTTGCGCAATGGCGTACATTTTTATTTGTTTCACCATAGAAACCAATCCATTTGCTCTTGTAGGACTTAAATGTTCTTTTAATCCAATTGCATCTATAAAGGTAGTTTCTGCACTTAAAATATCCATTGGTTTCTGTTCAGAGAAAACGCGCAACAATAATGCCACAATGCCCTTTGTTAAAATAGCATCGCTGTCTGCAGTATATTTTATTTTATCAGTATCTAATTCAGAGTACAACCAAACCTTAGATTGGCAACCTTTTATTAGATTTTCATCTAATTTATATTGGTCTGAAATAATAGGCAAAGATTTCCCAAGCTCTATAATATACTCATAGCGTTCCATCCAATCATCAAACATAGAAAACTCGTCAATAATTTCTTCTTGTATTTCTGTAATAGTCATTTTTAAAACTTATTTTTGCGCTTTTAAAAAGCGCTTTTTTGTACAAAGCAAAATTACGTATAAAATCTAAGAAATGAGTAAATTATTAGCAGTGGGTACTGTGGCTTTTGATGCTATTGAAACACCTTTTGGTAAAACAGATAAAATATTAGGAGGCTCTGGAACTTTTGTAGGTTTGGCAGCTTCTCAATTCGGAGTAGAGACCGGTGTTGTTTCCGTTGTTGGTGGAGATTTCCCAGCCTCTTATTTAGAAATGATGAATTCTAAAGGTATTAATACCGATGGAATTGAAGTGGATAAGAACGGCAAAACATTTTTCTGGAGTGGAAAATATCATAATGATATGAATTCACGCGATACGTTAGTCACAGAATTAAATGTTTTAGAAACATTTACTCCAATTGTACCAGAAAAATTTAAAGATGCTGGTATTGTAATGTTAGGAAATTTACATCCTTTAACACAAGCTTCTGTTTTAGATCAAATGATAGAAAGACCAAAATTAGTGGTTTTAGATACTATGAATTTTTGGATGGACATTGCGCTAGATGATTTACACACGGTTTTAAAAAGGGTAGATGTAATTACCATTAATGATGAAGAAGCAAGACAGTTATCTGGAGAGTATTCTCTAGTAAATGCGGCTAAAAAGATTCATAAAATGGGACCAAAATATGTAGTAATTAAAAAAGGAGAACATGGTGCTTTGTTATTTAGCGGAGAAAAAATGTTTTATGCACCAGCTTTACCATTAGCAGAAGTTTTTGACCCAACAGGAGCAGGAGATACGTTTGCTGGAGGTTTTTGTGGCTATTTAGCAAAAACAGAAGATATTTCTTTTGAAAACATGAAGTGTGGAATTATTTATGGTTCTAATTTGGCATCTTTCTGTGTAGAAAAATTTGGCACAGAGCGCATGCAAGAGCTTACGAAAGATGAAGTTAAAGAGCGCTTGCAAGCTTTTAGAGAATTAACACAATTTGATACATATCTGAAAAGTTAGATAATGTCTGCAAACCGCAATCTTAAATTGTACTTTCCAAACCTTAACGGTTTACGGTTTATTGCGGCTTTTTTTGTAATTATAAATCACACTGAGCAGCTTAAGGCCTTCTATGATCTCGGTGATGGAGTCATTTCTGATTTCGCGAAGAATATTGGAAAATTAGGAGTGATGTTGTTTTTTGTTTTAAGTGGCTTTTTAATTACGTATTTGCTGATTACAGAGGAACGTTTGTTTGGTTTAATACATACTAAAAAGTTTTATATTAGGCGTTTCTTGCGCATATTACCGTTGTATACATTATTAATTATACTTGTCTTTTTTATCATTCCATCTTTTTATTTTTGGGAAATTCCAAGTTTAAAAAATCCAATGGATACTAATTTTATAACAATATTTTTACTGCATATTTTCTTAATTCCAAACTTAGCAACGGCAGTTTATGGTTTTATCCCTTACATTGCTCAAGCCTGGTCTATTGGCACCGAAGAGCAGTCTTATTTAATGTGGCCCGTTTTATTAAAGAAATTTAAAAAGCACAGACTACTATTAATGATAGGTATTGTGGTTTTCCATTTTAGTGTTAGAATCATACTTTCTAATAAATTATTTCTTCCGATACCTCACAGAGATATTATTAATAAATTTTGGATGCATTTTAATATCGATTCGATTGCAATTGGTAGTATTTTTGCTATTTTAATATTGAATAAAAATAATATTGTAAAACATATTTTAAACACTAAATTTTTTTATATTGTTGTATTCATAACAATGACACTTCTCATAATAGGAGTAAGAGTCCCCTATTTTCATTATCAGTTTTATTCCTTTTTGTTTGGAATTATCATTGTAAATTTGGCAGTAAATTCATATTTAAAGAATGTTTTAGAGTGGAAAGTTATTAATTATTTAGGTAAAATATCTTATGGAATTTATATGTATCATTTTCTAGTATTAATTCCGGTTTTAATCTTTGTTTCTAATTTTAAGTTAGATAATAATATTATAATTTATTTTTTAATATTTAGTATAACAATAGCAATATCATCTTTGTCATATCATTATTTCGAAACTTTTTTCTTAAAAATAAAAGTAAAATTTGCATTTATTAAAAGCGGTAAAATATAATTTCATGAAACGGATAATCAATCAATCAAAATACACAATTAGATGAGCGACTCAATTAAACACGAATGCGGAATTGCACTTGTTCGATTAAAGAAACCTTTACAGTTTTACAAGGATAAATACGGTTCTGCTTTTTACGGAATTAATAAAATGTATTTATTAATGGAGAAACAACACAATCGGGGTCAAGATGGTGCTGGTTTTGCAAGTGTAAAATTTAACGTAGCACCTGGTACTAGGTATGTAAGTAGAGTTCGTTCTAACCAATCGCAGCCAATACAAGATATTTTTGCGCAAATAAATGATCGTTTAAACGGTGTTTTAGAGCAAAATCCAGATAAAAAAGACGATGTTACTTGGCAAGAAGAGAACATGCCATATATAGGTAACTTATTTTTAGGACATGTTAGGTATGGTACTTTTGGTAAAAATAGTATTGAAAGCGTGCATCCATTTTTACGTCAGAGCAATTGGCGTCATCAAAATTTAATTGTTGCAGGTAATTTTAACATGACTAATTCTAAGCAATTATTAGAAGAATTGGTAGAGTTGGGCCAGCATCCAAAGGAGTTTACAGACACAGTAACTGTAATGGAGAAAATTGGTCATTTTTTAGAAGAAGAGGTTTCTAGTTTATATCAACAAGCAAAAATAAAAGGATTCAATAAAAAAGATGCTTCACCATTTATTGAAGAGAATTTAGACCTACAAAATGTATTAAGTAGATCTGCAAAAAATTGGGACGGTGGGTATGCATTAGCAGGTTTAGTTGGACATGGAGATGCTTTCGTTTTGAGAGATCCAAACGGAATTAGACCCACATTCTTCTATGAAGATGACGAGGTTGTAGTGGTTGCATCAGAAAGACCAGTAATACAAACTGTATTTAATGTGAAGATTGATGATGTTCAGGAATTGGAGAGAGGGCATGCTTTAATTATAAAAAAGAACGGTAAAACTTCTATAGAAAAAGTACTAGAGCCTAGAGAAAAGAAATCATGTTCTTTTGAACGTATTTATTTTTCTAGAGGAAGTGATGCTTCTATTTATGAAGAACGTAAAAATTTAGGGAAATTAGTATTTCCAAAGATTTTAAAATCTATTAATTCTGATATTTCTAATTCTGTTTTTTCATATATACCAAATACGGCAGAAACGTCTTTTTATGGAATGACAGAGGCTGCTGAAGATTTATTAAATGAGCAAAAAACAGCAAAAATTTTAGCTGGGGGTACAAAACTATCTGCTAAGAGAGTAACAGAAATTTTATCTGAAAGAGCTCGTTTTGAAAAAATAGCGATTAAAGATGCAAAACTAAGAACATTTATTGCAGACGATAGCAGTAGAGATGATCTTGTAGAACATGTATATGATATTACATATGGTGTTGTAAAACCTACAGATAATCTTGTAATTATAGATGATAGTATAGTTCGTGGAACTACATTAAAGAAAAGTATTATTAAAATTTTAGACAGACTAGAGCCTAAAAAAATAGTAGTTGTTTCTTCTGCACCACAAATTAGATATCCAGATTGTTACGGAATAGATATGGCTAGAATTGAAGCATTTATTGCTTTTAAAGCAGCAATAGAGCTTCTAAAAGATACAAAGCAAGAAAATATTATAGAGGCAGTTTACCAAAAGTCCAAAGCACAACAAGGTGAAAAGGATGAGAATATTATAAATTTTGTAAAAGAAATTTATGCACCTTTTGCGGTAGAAGAAGTTTCCGCTAAAATTGCTGAAATGTTAAAAACTAAGGATATTAAAGCAGACGTTGATGTTATTTATCAAACTGTAGAAAACTTACACATTGCGTGTCCGGATAATTTAGGAGATTGGTATTTTACAGGAAATTATCCAACACCAGGAGGAAATAGAGTAGTAAATGAAGCTTTTATTAATTTCTACGAAGGAAATGATAAAAGATCTTACTAAGTAAGAAATAAAAAAATCCAATAAAAAAGCATCCAATAATTTGGATGCTTTTTTTTATTTATAAATTGAAATAATTTACTTTGCTTCTGCGTATCTTTTTGAAACTTCGTTCCAGTTAATTACGTTAAAAAATGCATTAATATAATCGGGTCTTCTGTTTTGGTAGTTTAAATAATAAGCATGTTCCCAAACATCTAATCCTAAGATAGGAGTTCCTTGACAAGTAACACCTGGCATTAACGGATTGTCTTGATTTGGTGTAGAACAAACTTCTACTTTACCACCTTTATGAACACACAACCATGCCCAACCAGAACCAAATTGAGTTGCAGCAGCATTTGAAAAAGCCTCCATGAAAGCCTCTTTAGAACCATAAGCAGTTTCAATAGCCTCTTTTAATTCTCCAGATAAAGATCCTTTATCCTCTGGGTTCATTACTTTCCAAAATAAAGAATGATTGTAAAAACCACCACCATTATTTCTTACGCCACCATTGCTCATATCTAAATTAGCTAAAATATCCTCAATAGATTTCTCTTCTAATTCTGTTCCTGCAATTGCTCCGTTTAATTTTGTTGTATATCCGTTGTGATGCTTACTGTGGTGAATCTCCATAGTTCTTGCATCAATATTAGGTTCTAAAGCGTCATACGCATATCCTAATTCTGGTAATTGAAAAGCCATATTTTTTATTTTTAAATTCGTATTACATTTAATAATACAAATCTACTTAATAAGAAGCAGTTTCACAAAAGATTCCGCTTTTGTTATTTTATAACAGTATCAATAAGATTTATTCGCCAAATTTTAGCATAAATTCTTCTACTTTAGCTACCATATTTTTACTTCCACAGATAAAAGGCACCCTTTGATGCAATTCTGTAGGTGCAACATCCAGGGTTCTTGTATAGCCGTCAGAAGATGTTCCATTAGCCTGTTCGGCAATAAAAGCCATTGGATTACATTCATATAGTAAGCGTAATTTTCCATTGGGGTTCCTAGAGCCTTTTGGATACAAGTAAACGCCACCTTTGATCATATTTCTATGAAAATCTGATACCAAAGAACCAATATATCTGCTGGTATAAGGCCTGTCACCTTCCTCTTCTTGGCAGTATTTTATGTATTTTTTTATTCCTAAAGGGAAGTCCATGTAATTCCCTTCATTTACAGAGTAAATAGTGCCATCTTTTGGGAAGGTCATATTTGGATGGGATAAATAAAACGTACCAATTGCTGGGTTTAAAGTAAAACCATTTACACCGTCTCCTGTGGTGTAAACCAGCATTGTAGACGTGCCGTAAACAACATAACCTGCTGCAACTTGTGCGCTACCTTTTTGTAGAAAATCTTCTAATTTTACTGGAGTTCCAATGGGTGTAACTCTTCTGTATATAGAAAAAATTGTTCCTACAGAAACGTTTACATCAATATTGGAAGAACCGTCTAAAGGATCTATTAAAACAACATATTTATTCTGATTATTTTCATCTTGACTATTAATCGTAATAAAACTATCTTCTTCTTCACTTGCAATTCCGCAAACAATATTTCTATTGCTTAATGTCTGAATGAATTTATCATTCGCGTAGATATCTAGTTTTTGCTGCTCTTCACCTTGAATGTTTTTGTCGCCAACAGCTCCAACAATATCGACTAAACCTGCCTTATTTACTTCATGATTTACAACTTTTGCTGCCAATCTTATAGAGTTGATTAATCTAGAAAGTTCACCAGAAGTATATTTAAATGAGTCCTGGTTTTCAATAATAAATTCCCCTAATGTTTGATTTTTACTCCCCATATATTTCATTTAAAAACTGGTACAAAGATGCTCTTTTATTTAATTAACTACAACGATTTCGTGATCAATTTTAGACTATTTAATTATCTTTTTTAGGTAAATTTTAAACAATTTATAAATTACCGTATAAAATAGCTAAATATTTTTCTGCGAAATCTAAAAAACTATCTTTGACTTAAATTGAAAGAACATGGACTTTAAAGTTAGGTTAGGACAAAAAGAGGATATGCAAGCTGTATTTAATTTAATTACAGAATTGGCAGTATTTGAAAAAGAACCAGATGCTGTAGAAATTACAGTAACAGATTTAGCGAGAGATGGTTTTTCTGAAACTCCGAAATTTAAAGTATTTGTTGCAGAGCAAGAACACAATATTATAGGAATTGCGTTGTTTTATGAGCGTTTTTCTACTTGGAAAGGACGTACAATTCATTTAGAAGATTTAATTGTAACGAAGAGTAAACAGAAAATTGGAGCTGGAAAAGCATTGTATACGGCAGTTTTAAAACATGCATACGATAACAATTTTAATAGGGTTGCCTGGGAAGTGATAGATTGGAATACGAATGCGATTGATTTTTATAAAAGTACAGGAGCAACGTATTTAAATGATTGGTCTGTAGTGCAAATGAACAAAGAAAACTTAGCGAAATTTATTCAAAATAATTAAAAATGAAGATTTTTAAATTTGGTGGAGCTTCTATTAAAGATGCTGAAGGGGTAAAAAATATAACTCATATTTTACAAAGCGAAGGAATAGAAAATACCATAGTTGTAATTTCTGCAATGGGGAAAAATACAAATGCGTTTGAAGAAGTAATTGACGCGTACTATAATAAGACAGATAAACTATCAGAAAAATTAGGTATTGTTGAAGATTTCCATAAAAACTTAATGAAAGGCTTGTTTGATGAAAATGATACTATTTATAAAGAAATAGATATTCTTTTAGGGGAATTAAGTTGGTTTTTGGCAAGAAACACATCCCAAAGATTCAACTATGTTTATGACCAAATTATTTGTTTTGGAGAACTTTTGTCAACCAAGATAGTAAGTGCATATTTAACTAAAATAGGTATAGAAAATAATTGGTTTGATGTTCGAAATTATATAAAAACGGACAGTAACTATAGAGATGCGAAAGTAGATTGGGATTTGACCCAAGATATTATTAGCAACAAACTAGATGCATCAAAATTAAATATTACACAAGGTTTTATTGCTGCAAATGATACAGAAAACACAACCACTTTAGGTAGAGAAGGATCTGATTATACAGCAAGTATTTTTGCGTATTGTTTAGATGCAGATAACGTAACTATTTGGAAAGATGTTCCGGGAGTTTTAAATGCAGACCCGAGAGTTTTTGAACAAACTACATTATTAGAACAGATTTCTTATGAAGAAGCTATTGAAATGGCTTTTTATGGTGCTTCTGTAATTCATCCAAAAACATTACAACCTCTAGAAAGAAAAGGAATTCCTTTGTTGGTGCGCTCTTTTATCAACTCTAAAGAAACTGGAACCAATGTAACTAAAGGCATAAGATTGGTACCTTTTGTTCCTTGTTTTATTGTAAAGAAAGATCAAATATTGGTATCAATTTCTGCTTTAGACTTCTCGTTTATGGTAGAAAATAATATCAGTTATATTTTTCAAAAATTACATGAGTATCAACTAAAAGTAAATTTAATACAAAACTCTGCATTAAGCTTTTCTGTTTGTATTGATAATAAGTTTAATAGTTTTGATACGTTTTATAACGAGTTAAAAAAGGAGTTTAAAATAGAGGTTCAAAAAGAAGTAGATTTATACACGGTACGTCATTTTGATAATAAAGCTATTGCCAGTATTGAAGTGAAAGGGAAGTCTCTATTGACACAGGTAAATAAAGAGACAATTCAAATTATTTTAGGAACAAATTAATATTTGTCTTATTATATTTTCACCCCTGTTTAATCATAAATTATGTCTTTAGTAAGCTCAAAAGAAATTTCACAAGTTATCGGTTTGCAGAAACTCGGATTTTTAGGAAGTTCTGTTGGATGGATTATTTTGAGAATTCTTCGTATATCTGCTATTAATAAAATCTACGATAACAATAAAAATAAATCTGATTTAGATTTTTTAAATGGAATTTTAGATGATTGTAAAATTAAATTTGAAATTCCTGAAGAAGATTTAAAAAGAATTCCAAAAGAGGGTCCGTTTATTACTATTTCTAATCATCCTTTAGGCGGAATTGATGGTGTTTTATTATTAAAACTTGTGACTGAGAAAAGAGCAGATTATAAAATAGTTGCTAATTTTTTACTTCATAGAGTAGCACCTTTAAAACCATACGTAATGCCAGTGAATCCTTTTGAAACAAGAAAGGATGCAAAATCTAGTGTTGCAGGTATAAAAAGTGCATTACTGCATTTAAGGGAAGGTAAACCATTAGGTATTTTTCCAGCAGGAGAGGTTTCTACCCACAAAGATGGAAAATTAAATGTTGATAAACCCTGGGAAGAAGGGGCAATTAAATTAATTAAAAAAGCAAATGTTCCTATAATTCCTATTTATTTTCACGCTAAAAACAGTAGGTTGTTTTACTTTTTATCTAAATTCTCTGATACCTTAAGAACTGCCAAATTACCCTCTGAAGTAATACAACAACGTGGTAGGGTTATAAAAGTAAGAATTGGGAAACCTATTTCTGTAAAAGACCAAGATACCTTCAAAGCATTGCCTGATTTCTATAAATTTATAAGGAGAAAAACATATATGTTGGCTAATCCTTTTGAAAAATCTAATAGATTAATTACTTCGCCAAAAATTAAAATAAAAAAAGCAACTAAGAAAATTTCATCCCAAAGAAATTCAGATTTATTTTTAGCAGAAGTAGATGCGTTAAGAGAAACAAACAGCAGGTTGTTGAAAAGTAAGAATTACGAAGTATTTTTTGCAAGTGCCAAAGACATACCTAATTTAATTCATGAAATTGGTCGATTGAGAGAAATTACTTTTAGAGCTATTGGAGAAGGTACTAATAAAGAGGTGGATTTAGACAAGTTTGACAATTATTACCACCATTTATTATTATGGGATACAGTAGCAGAAAAACTAGTAGGCGCATACAGAATGGGTCTTGGAAAAGAGATTTATAAAAAATATGGAATCAAGGGTTTTTACGTACAATCTTTATTTAGAATTGAGCCAGAATTACATCAAATGATGGATAATACCATAGAAATGGGTAGAGCATTTATTATTGCTGAATATCAGCAAAAACCAATGCCTTTATTTTTACTTTGGAAAGGAATTGTACATGTAACATTGCGGTACCCTAAGTATAAGTACCTAATGGGTGGCGTTTCTATTAGCAATCAGTTTTCAGATTTCTCAAAGTCTTTAATGATTGAGTTTATGAAATCTCATTATTACGACCCATATATTGCACAGTATATTAGGCCAAAGAAAGAGTATAAGGTAAAACTAAAAGATGGTGATAAAGATTTTGTGTTTGATGCGAGCAAAGCGGACATGCAAAAGTTTGATAAAATCATTGATGAAATTGAGCCTGGTATTTTAAGAATTCCTGTTTTAATTAAAAAATATGTAAAACAAAATGCACGGTTAGTCGCTTTTAATGTAGATCCGAAATTTAATAACGCAATAGACGGTTTGATGTATATTAAAGTTGCAGACATACCAGAAAGCACGGTAAAACCAGTAATGGAGGAGTTTCAATTAGAATTAGAACGCAAAGCAACAGCTCTGCAGAGTAGTAATTAGTTTTTCCTCTTCTATATAAAGTTAGAAATTTTATAAGTCCTTGTCCAGTTTTCATTTTGACCTGGTTTAATAGAAACGTCAATAAATAATTCTGGACTAATTACATGTTTCCAGCCCCAAAGATTTACTTTATTGGTGTTAAAACTTCCCGTTTCAGAAATACTAATTTTACTTTCTAGATTTTTTAATTCCCATTGTGGCTTTACATTTTTATATCCATTAAGATTGCTAAAAAAGAATTGCTCTTTAGGAGAATCATTAAATGTAACATCAGTTTGCCCAATAGTAACTTTTTGTTCGGGGTTAACGGTCTCTAAAAAGAATGTAGGCATCAATTTAAAAGGGAATTTTAATACATAATTACGTCCAATTAATTCTTTGTTAATTGCTAAAAAATTATGTACATATTCATCTGTAATAATTTCTTTTTCTCCTGTATTTTCTAAATCATAGTTGATTGTAAAACCATGTTTTTCTAACTTAATTTCTTTTTTTAGTACATACGAATATCCATTATTAAATTCTGATTTACAAATAATTAAAATTGTGTTTGATGTGTATTTAATTTCGAAGTCAGCCGGTTTTATTTCGTAATTTCTATTGAAAATATATTCTTCATTGTCTTTTTTTAATAAGCCCACCCCTATTTTGTGAAACCAATCTCCATTAACTGCTTCGTTAAAACCGAGTGCTGTATCAATTCCAAATTCATTATAAAATCCTTTTCCAGTCTGCATTTCATTTTCATAAGTGGCACTTTCAGTGCTTGCTAATTGAATATTCTTAAATTTAACACTCACAATATTTCCAGTCCAATCGAATCTAGAAAAATTATAATTTTCAGCAGGTAAATCTATTTGAATTTCTAGGTTTTTATTTTTAAGGATGTGAGACATATGAATTGTAAAAGATATGGTTTGATGCGCTTATATTAAGCGAAGCGAAATTACTATTTTTAAGCTTAAATACAAACTCGGGTATTGCATAACCTGACAAAAAAGCACATTTTTTTTTTGGTACACTTTTAGTACTGAAATAACTGTAATTAATTTAATTAAAATGAAAACATTTTTAAAAATTTTGTTAACTGCTTTAGCTGTAATTGTTTTAGCAACTGTTCTTCCAGGAGTATCTGTATCTGGATATCTCTCTGCAATTATAGTAGCAGTAGTAATTGCATTACTAAATATGGTTGTAAAACCCTTATTAATCTTCTTTACATTGCCTGCAACAATAGTAACGTTTGGTTTGTTCCTCTTCGTTATTAATGCAATTATAATTTTATTGGCAGATAAACTAGTAGATGGTTTTGCTGTTTCAGGATTTTTTGCAGCACTACTTTTTAGTATATTATTGTCTATTTTTAGATCGGTATTATTTTCGCTGTTAAAAGAGAAAAAGTAAATTAATAATTAATCCAATAACTTGATAAAAATGATCGTATTTTTTTTCAAATACTTATATAGCTTTGTATTGTTTTGAGCTTAAAGAGAAGCGCTTAATTGCTTGTTAAATATAATATTTTTGATTAATTTTGCAGTATATTTTTTTAAGATAAAAGAACAAATAAATGAATATTACTAGAGAGAATATAGATGCGTTAAACGCAGTTGTGAAGATTGATATTGTTGCAGAAGACTATCAAGAAAAAGTGAATAAATTGCTTACGGATTATCGTAAAAAAGCAGATGTTCCTGGTTTTAGAAAAGGACAAGTACCTATGGGTATGATAAAAAAGCAGCACGGTAGATCTATACTTATGGATGAGGTGAACAAGCTTTTACAACAATCTTTAAATAATTATCTAGCAACCCAGAAGTTAGAGATTTTAGGAAACCCTTTACCAAGACTTCAAGAGACTTTTAATTGGGATGCAGAAATGTTGTCTTTTGAGTTTGAGTTAGGTTTAATTCCAGAATTTACTGTAGCTTTAAAATCTAAAAATAAAGTAAAAGAATATAAGATTGTCGCAACAGAAGAGCTGTTAGACGAAGAAATTAAAAATATTCAATTACGTTATGGTAAAGTTTCTTCTTTAGAAGAGGCAGTAGTAAATGCTAATGTAACCGGTACTTTTGTAAATGAAGCAAAAGAAATTAATAAAAAAGGGACCTTTTTAGTAAGCGATTTAAACGGAAAGAAGAACGAAAAGAAAGTTATTGGTGCTAAAGTAGGTGCTGTTATTGCTTTAGATACTAAGAAACTATTTGAAGATGCACACAGATTAGAGCATCTTTTAGGAGTAACCCATGAAGAAATTCATGATTTAGATATCACGGTTTCTTTTACTGTAGAGGAAATTACAGAAACGGCACCTGCAGATTTAGATAAAGAGTTATTTTCTAAGTTATTTGCTGATGGAAGTGTATCTACTGCAACAGAATTAAGAAACAAAATTAAAGAAGACGCAGAAAATCAATTTAAGCAACAAGGAGATCAACAATTATTAAATGCGGTAACAGAGCATTTAGTAGAAAACACAAAGTTTGATTTACCTGCAGTGTTTTTAAAGAAATGGTTGGCAACTGCTGGTGAAAAACCATTAACTGCAGATGAAGCTACTGAAGAATTTAATAAATCAGAAAAAAGTTTACGTTACCAATTAATCGAAGGAAAGATTATGAAGGAGAACAATATTAAGATAGACCATGCAGAGTTAGGAACGTATGCAAAAGGATTTATTCGCACTCAAATGGCACAGTTTGGAAATATGAATCCAGAAGAAAAAGAGTTAAATGAAATTGCTGGTAGAGTTCTACAAAACAAAGAAGAAGCTCAAAAATTGCAAGCGCAGTTAATTAGTCAGAAATTACTAACTTTCTATAAAGAGAACATGAGCTTTAAGACGAAAGAACTTTCTTACCAAGAGTTTACTAAAGAAGTTTATAAATAAGTAAATCTCAATTCTAAATTTATTTTAGAATGTTACAATTATATAAACCTGAATCAACAAGTTCAGGTTTTTTTAGCCAATTGCGGTAATAAAAAGTTACCATAATAGTTCTTATATTTACAAAACAAATACTAAAAGAATCACGAAAATGGATTACGGAAAAGAGTTCGAAAAATATGCAACAAAACATCACGGAATTAGTAGTACTAATTATACAAAAATAACGAGTAGTTTAACGCCATATATTATGGAAGAACGTCAAATGAACATTACTCAAATGGATGTTTTTTCACGTTTAATGATGGATAGAATTATCTTTTTAGGAACAGGAATTAATGATCAAGTAGCTAATATTATCCAAGCACAATTGTTGTTTTTAGAGAGCGTAGATGCTAATAAAGATATTTCCATTTATATTAACTCACCAGGTGGGGGGGTGTATGCTGGTTTAGGTATTTACGATACTATGCAGTTTATTAAGCCAGATGTTGCAACAATTTGTACAGGAATGGCAGCTTCTATGGGTGCTGTTTTAATGTGTGCAGGAGAAAAAGGAAAACGTTCTGCGTTGCCACATTCTAGAATTATGATTCACCAACCTTTGGGCGGTGCGCAGGGGCAAGCTTCTGATATTGAGATTACTGCAAGAGAAATAATGAAGTTAAAAGGTGAGTTGTATGAAATTATTGCAAATCATTCTGGGCAATCAATAGAAAAAGTACATGACGATTCTGATAGAGATTATTGGATGAAAGCTGATGAGGCAAAAGCGTACGGAATGATTGATGAAGTTTTAGCGAGAAAGAAGTAATAAATTAAAGACCCATTAGTATTTGACTATTAGTAAAAAGTTAAATACAATGAGTAAAAAGTAATTTTTTAAAAAAAGATTCTTTTTATAATGTTGATGAGCTAGTAGCAATATTGCTAAGGGCTAAAAGCGAAATAAATGTCGAAAGAAGAAAATTTAGAATGTTCATTTTGTGGACGAAAAAAAGCAGAAACCGACTTGCTAATTGCAGGAATAGATGCTCATATTTGTGATAAATGTATAGAACAAGCGCATGGTATTGTAGAAGAAGAAGTTTCGGATACAAAAACAAGTAGTCTGTCTAAAGATTTAACTTTAAAAAAACCAAAAGAGATAAAAGAGTTTTTAGATCAATATATTATTGGTCAAACAGAAACTAAAAGAGCAATGTCCGTTGCTGTATACAATCACTACAAAAGACTATTACAGACAAAAAATGAGGACGACGATGATGTAGAGATAGAAAAATCTAATATTGTCTTAGTAGGTGAAACCGGAACAGGAAAGACGTTAGTAGCAAAAACAATTGCAAGAATGCTAAACATACCTTTTGCTATTGTAGATGCAACTGTTTTAACACAAGCAGGTTATGTTGGCGAGGATGTGGAAAGTATTTTAAGTAAATTATTACAAGCTGCAGATTACGATGTAGAAAAGGCACAAAGAGGGATTATTTTTATTGATGAAATTGATAAAATTGCCAGAAAAGGAGACAATCCTTCAATAACTAGAGATGTTTCTGGAGAAGGAGTGCAGCAAGCATTATTAAAATTACTAGAAGGAACGGTTGTAAATGTTGCGCCAAAGGGCGGAAGAAAACATCCGGAACAAAAATTTATAGAGGTAGATACCAAAGAGATTTTGTTTATTGCTGGTGGTGCTTTTTCTGGTATCGAAAGATTTATTAGCAAGCGTTTAAACATGCAAGCTGTAGGTTTTGGTGCATCTTTAGACGATGACAAAGTAGATGAAGAAAACCTGTTGCAATATATTATACCGTCAGATTTAAAAGCTTTTGGTTTAATTCCTGAAATCATTGGGCGTTTGCCAGTTTTAAGCTATATGAATCCTTTAGATGCTAAAACATTAAGAGCTATTCTAACAGAGCCTAAGAATGCTATTATAAAGCAGTATTCCAAGTTATTTACGATGGATGATGTTGTATTTACGATTGAAGAAGGGGCACTAAATTACATTGTAGAAAAAGCAGTAGCATATAAATTAGGTGCAAGAGGATTGCGCTCTTTGTGTGAAGCAATTTTTACAGATGCAATGTTTGATTTTCCCAGTTCAGATGAAAAAGAATTCAATGTAACTAAAGAATATGCCGAGACAAAACTATCTAATACTACATTAAAAAAATTAAGAGCAGCTTCTTAAATAGCCTCAATTTAAATAAGAGATCTCATTCGTTTTAAGAACCTATGAGATCTTTATTTTTATAAAAAGAAGTTCTTCTTATATTTGTATGTTATTTAACCATAAAATAAAATGATTTCTAGAAGTACCATAGACCGTGTTTTCGAAACTGCAAGAGTAGAAGAGGTTATTGGTGAATTTGTTCAACTTAAAAAAGCAGGAAGCAACTTTAAGGGGCTAAGTCCTTTTGTAGATGAAAAATCACCTTCATTTATGGTGTCTCCTGTAAAGCAAATTTGGAAAGATTTTTCTACTGGAAAAGGAGGCAATGCTATTTCCTTTTTAATGGAACATGAGCATTATACATACCCAGAGGCAATTAAGTGGTTAGCAAAAAAGTATAACATAGAAATTGAAGAAACAGAGCAGTCTAGCGAAGAAAAAGCTCAGATGAATGAGAGAGAAAGTATGTTCTTGGTTTCTACGTATGCCAAAGATTATTTTCATGATATAATGCTTAACTCTAATAAAGGAAAAGCAATCGGACTTTCTTATTTTAAAGAACGTGGTTTTAGAGATGATATCATAAAAACATTTGAATTAGGGTATTGCTTAGATGAATGGGATGCTTTTACAAAGGCAGCTTTAGCAAAAGGATATGATTTAAAATACTTAGCCTCTACAGGCCTAACTATTGTAAAAGAGAACAGACAATTTGATCGATTTAAAGGACGTGTATTATTTCCAATACACTCTATGTCTGGTAGAATATTAGGTTTTGGTGGTAGAATTTTAACGGCAGATAAAAAAGCAGCGAAGTATTTAAACTCTCCAGAAAGCGATATTTATCATAAAAGTAAAATCTTATATGGCCTTTTTCAAGCCAAAAAAGAAATAGCAAAGCAAGATAATTGTTATTTAGTGGAAGGGTATACAGATGTAATTTCCTTTCATCAATCTGGTATCGAGAATGTAGTGGCCTCTTCAGGAACTGCATTAACTTCAGATCAAATTAGGTTAGTTAACAGACTTACAAAGAATATTACTGTGCTTTTTGACGGTGATGCTGCAGGAATTAGAGCTTCTATTCGTGGAATTGATTTAATTCTAGAGCAAGGAATGAACGTTAAAGTAGTTCAGTTTCCTGATGGTGAAGATCCAGATAGTTTTGCAAAGTCACATTCTAATGAAGAGCTTAAAAAGTATTTAGAAGATTCTGCGCAAGATTTTATCAACTTTAAAGTATCACTTTTATTAAAAGACTCTAACAACGATCCTATTAAAAAAGCAGGGGTAATTAGAGATATTGTAATGAGTATTTCTAAAATTCCTGACGGCATTCAGCGCGAGGTCTATGTGCAAGAATGTGCCAGAATAATGGATATTTCTGAGCGCGTTTTGTTTAGTGAATTGGCACAAATTATAGCCAAAGGAGTTCAAGAAAAAAATAAAGTTAGCAGACAACAAAATAATGCACAACAAGACCCTAATGCACCCCCTCCGGAATATTTCTTAGCACAAGAACAAGCTCAAATGGGAGTAGTGAAGGGTGGAGTAGTTTCATTAGAAAAAATAGATGAAATTTCAAAGTTTGAGAAAGAAATTATTAAAATTTTACTTTTACACGGCAATAAGGAAGCAGAATTTATCGAAGAAATAGAAAGTGAAGATGAAGAAGGGAAGGTACTACTCACGTCGAGAAAGTACAATAATAATGTATCTGCAGAAATTTATGTACATCTGCAAGACGACGAAATGGAGTTTACAAATACTATTTTTCAAGAGATTTACACTGAGATTATTCATCAGTTAAATCAGTCTGAAAAATTAGAAATAAATGCTTTGGTAAATCATCAAAACAAAGAAATTGCAAGCACTGTTACGTCTATTTTAATGGATGAGGATGAGGAAAAGTATCAATTAAGTGATTGGGAAGGACAAAATATTGAAGTTAAAATGGCTTTATTATCGAAACAAGTAAACGATGTTGTTTTTAACTTAAGAAGAGTTTTAATTGGAAAGAAAATTGAAGAATTAATAAAAGAAGCTACTGGAGAAATTGCCATTGATTTAGAAACTGTAAAAGGTTATACCAGTTTAAGAATTAGGCTTTTTGAAAAGTTGAATAGAGTTGTTTAATTTCTTATATATTTTTATTTTTTAAAAAGTAAAAATCTACTTATTATTTCTTCAATTAGCCTTCTGAATTTCTAATGCGTCTAAAAAAAGAACCATCATTAAGATGAAAAAAATGATGGTTGCAACGATTTTATCTTTTACTTGAATTCTGCTGGAATTTCACAAACAGGTATCGGTATCATTTTATGTTGATTGATTTTATTTAATCTTTCATAAATTTTAAATGCTTCTTGCTGTCTTTCTGAAAAATCGTTTGCTGTTTTTCCTTCGTTTTGCATTTGCATTGCCCATTCTAATTCGTCATAGGATGCGCCAATTTGATCTTCATCTGTTCTACTATCTCCAAATAAGCCATCTGTAGGTTGCGCTTCTTGTATTGAATTTGGTACATTTAAATAAGCAGCTAACTCGTAAACTTCAGACTTCATTAAATCGGCAATTGGGCTTAAATCTACACCTCCATCACCATATTTTGTATAAAATCCTACTCCAAAATCTTCAACTTTATTACCAGTACCAGCAACTAACGAACTGTATAAACTAGCAAAATAGTATAAAGTAGTCATTCGTAATCTTGCTCTTGTATTTGCTAAAGATAAATTTACTGCATCCGAAGATGCAATGGGAGGAAGCATATTTTTAAAATCTTCAAAAGTAGAGGTTAAATTTACTCTTACTTCAGAGACATTGCTAAATTGTTTTTTTAATTGTTTGATATGTTCCTCTGCTCTATTTACCTGACTTTCGGCTTGATGTATTGGCATTTCTACACACAATGTAGGAAAACCTGTCTTTGCACAAAGCGTAGACGCAAGTGCAGAATCTATTCCGCCAGAAACACCAACTACAAAACCTTTTACCTTTGATTTTTCAGCATAATCTTTTAACCAAGAGATAATGTGAAATGCTACTTTTTCTGTATTCATTAGAGAAACTATTTTTGTATTTTTAGCGTTTATAATTCTAATAGCAATATACGAAGTTTATGAGATTTTTTCAAATGATTTTATTGGTTTTATTTAGTTTTTGTGCTTGCGATATTGATAAAATAGAGGAAATAGACATATCTAATATTAAGGTTAATTTTTTAGTAAAAAGATTTGATATTGACTATTATACAGCAATAAATGGAAATATTTATGATTTAAAGAACAAGTATCCTTATTTTTTTCCTCAAGAAATTACAGATAGTATTACGCTCTCAAAAATAAACAATAAGGATGAACAAGAATTATTTTCTGAAACTCAGAAGGTTTTTAAAGATTTCTCGACATTTAAAGAACAGTTTTCAAATCTCTTTAAGCATGTAAAATATTACAACACTAAATTTAAAGCCCCAACAGTGGTTACCATGTTAACCAATATAGATTATGATAGTAGAGTAATTTATGCTGATAGTTTATTACTAATGTCTTTAGATGTTTATTTGGGCGAAAATCATAGATTTTATAACGATTATCCGAAGTATATAAAAAATAAAAACACAAAAGAACATCTTATTGTAGATGCTGCTAACGAAATTATAAGGCGTCAAATTTCTAAGAGCACCGAAAGAAGTCTTGTTGGAAAAATGATATATGAGGGAAAAAAAATGTATCTATTAGATATGTATTTACCGGCTATTAGTGCTAAAGAAAAAATAGGTTATGGTACTGATAAATTAAATTGGGCACGCTCTAATGAAGAACAAATTTGGAGTTACTTTATAGAAAAAAAATTACTTTTTAGTACAGACAGAAATTTAAATAAGCGATTTCTAGAAATTGCACCATTTTCTAAGTTTTATATGGAACAAGATAATTTATCTCCTGGAGGTGTTGGTATTTGGGTAGGTTGGCAGATTGTAACTTCTTATATGAAACATAATGATGTATCTTTGCAGCAATTATTACAAATTAACGAATTAGATTTATTTAAAAAATCGAAGTATAAGCCCAGAAAATAATGTCAATAGAACACAATTCAGAAATTAAATTTAAAGTAGCTTTAGATGAAAATAAAATTCCAGAAGAAATTTCTTGGACAGCTATAGATGGTGGTATAGATAACGAACCGTCTAAAGCAATTATGATTTCTGTTTGGGATCATAAAAAGAAAGATACTTTAAAAATGGATTTGTGGACAAAAGATATGCCAGTAGATGAAATGAAACAGTTTTATCATCAAACTTTAGTTGCTATGGCTGAATCATTCGAAAGAGCTACTGATGATGCTAAAATGGGAGCAACTATGAAAGATTTTTGTGATTATTTTGCAGAAAAGCTAGAATTGAAATAGAAGCTTTAAGCTTCCTTAATTATATTGATAATTTGCTTGTAATCATCTTTGTTACTTACAAAATCTAATTCGGATACATCTATTGTCAATAAATTTAAATCATTCTGAGTAGTAATAAAGCCCTGATATCCATCATGTATTCTTTTTAGATAATCAGCTTGAATATTTTGTTCAAAATCTCTACCTCTATTTTTAATATTTTCTAATAGTCTATCTGTATTTTGATATAGATAGACATACAGGTCGGGTTTTGTAATTTCCTTATAAATTAAATTAAACATTTTCCGATATAGCAAATACTCATCTTTAGAAAGCGTTACCTGCGCAAATATTAAAGATTTAAAAATATAATAATCTGAAATAATAAAATTCTTAAACAAATTAAACTGCGCTAAGTCATCGCTTAACTGCTGATATCGATCTGCAAGAAAACTCATTTCTAGTGGGAAAGCATATCTTTCTTTATCTTCATAGAATTTTGGTAAAAAAGGATTGTCTGCGAATCGTTCTAAAACTAACTTTGCATTAAAATCTTCTGAGATCATCTTAGTTAAAGAGGTTTTACCAGCACCAATGTTACCTTCTATAGCAATGTAATTATATTTTTCTGATAGTATAATAGGACGTATTAAAGCCTGATCTACAATAGTTATTTCAGAGGAATCAACACAACTTTGTAAGCAAATTTGTAATTCTTTTTGTTCTATTGGATGTATTGCATTTGATGCAATTTCAACCAAAGGGACCATCACAAATTTACGTTCCAACATTTTTGTATGCGGAATAATAAGTGTTTTAGAAAAGATAATCTCATCATCAAACAATAAAACATCAATATCTATATTTCTATTTTGGTATTCAGGTGATGTTGTTCTTTGTCTTCCTAATTTTGTTTCAATATTTAAGACAGTTTTTAGCAATTCATCTGCCGTTAGGTAAGTAGATAATTGAATACAGATGTTATAAAAATCTTCCCCAGCAAAGCCCCAAGAAGCAGTTTTATAAATAGAGGAAATTTTTTGGACATTACCAACTGCATCACTTATGAGGTTGATTGCTTTTTGAAGGTTTTCAAGTTTATTACCTTGATTTGTGCCTAAAGATAAATATGTAACGCTTTGTATTTTCATAAAGAGTTACAAAGAAAATGAAAGCATTTCGATAAATAGCTTTTAAATAAAAAAAATCGCCAAAATTAATTGGCGATTTTTAAATATCAATCAGAAAAGAATATTATTCCTCTTTTCTTGGTTCTCTTGGTTCTCTTGGTTTTCTGTCATCACGTCCGCGATTATCTCTGCTTCTGTTATCACGTCCACCAGAACGTTTATCATCTCTTGGTGGTCTTGCTACATAACCTTCTGGTTTTGGCAACAATGCTTTCCTAGAAACTTTTTCTTTACGAGTTCTTGGGTCTAAACCAAAGTACTTCACATCTAAAACTTCTCCCATTTTAACAACATCAGATACATTATCTGTGCGTTCCCAAGCTAATTCACTTACGTGCAATAAAACTTCATTTCCTGGTGCTTCTACATATTCTACAACAGCACCAAAATCTAACATTTTAATTACTTTTACTTCGTAAGCTTCACCAACCGTTGGTTTAAAAAGCATAGACTCAATACGAGTAATTACTTGTTCAATTCCTGCAGGGTCTGTTCCTAAAATTTCGATAATTCCTTCTTCGGTTACAGCATCTTCAGTAATTACAATCGTAGTTCCTGTTTCTTTCTGTAATTCTTGGATATGTTTACCTCCTGGTCCAATAAATGCACCAATCATATCATTAGGAATACGTCTGTTAATCATTTTAGGAGCATGTTCCTTAACCTCTTCATTTGCAGAAGAAATAGTCTCAGTTATTTTTCCTAAAATGTGTAAACGGCCAGCGCGAGCTTGTTGTAAAGCATTTACTAAAATCTCGTAGCTTAATCCTTTTACTTTAATATCCATTTGACAAGCAGTAATCCCTTCAGAAGTACCTGTTACTTTAAAATCCATATCTCCTAAGTGATCTTCATCCCCTAAAATATCAGATAATACAGCGTATTTTCCAGATTCAGCATCAGAAATTAATCCCATTGCAATACCAGAAACAGGTCTTGTCATTTGAACTCCTGCATCCATTAATGCCATTGTACCTGCACAAACAGTTGCCATAGAAGAAGAACCGTTAGATTCTAACACTTCAGATACTACTCTTACTGTGTAAGGACAATCAGAAGGAATCATTCCTTTTAATCCACGTTGTGCTAAGTTACCATGTCCAACTTCTCTACGAGATGTTCCACGAATTGGTCTTGCTTCACCTGTACAAAAAGGAGGAAAGTTATAATGTAAATAGAAATTTTCTTCACCTTCAAAAGAGGGCATATCTATTTTATTTGCATCTCTAGAAGTTCCTAAAGTAACAGTAGCCAGAGCTTGCGTTTCTCCACGAGTAAAGATTGAAGAACCATGCACTGATGGTAAGTAATCAACTTCTGACCAAATTGGTCTAATTTCATCAGTTTTACGACCATCTAAACGCAACCCTACATTTAAGGTTAAATCTCTAATAGCAGCTTTTTCTGCTTTGCGATAATAATCAGAAACTAAACCACCATAATCTGCTAATTCTTCTTCAGAAAAAGTAGCTTTAATTTCTGCTTTTATTTCTTTAAATGCTGCAGTTCTCTCATGTTTAGTAGATCCAGCTTCTGCGATAGCATATACTTTATCGTATGCCATGTCATGAACTTTTTTTTCTAAATCTTTATCTTCTCTTGCACCTTCATATTCACGAACTTCTTTCTTTCCGAATGCTTCTGCTAATCTTATTTGAGCAGCACATTGAACTTTAATAGCTTCGTGTGCAAACTTAATAGCATCTGCCATTTCTTCTTCAGAAATTTCATCCATTTCACCTTCAACCATCATTACAGAATCAGCTGAAGCTCCAATCATCATATCGATGTCAGATTCTGCTAATTGAGCCCTAGTTGGGTTGATAACGAATTCTCCGTTTATACGACCAACTCTAGCTTCAGAGATTGCGCATTCAAATGGGAAATCTGACAATTGAATAGCTGCCGAAGCTGCTAAACCTGCCATTGCATCTGGCATTACATTTTCATCATGAGACATTAACTGTATCATCACTTGCGTTTCTGCAGTATAATCTTTTGGAAACAATGGACGTAAAACACGGTCTACAAGACGCATTGTTAATACTTCACCATCACTTGGTCTTGCTTCTCTTTTAAAGAAACCTCCAGGGTAACGACCTGCAGCAGCAAATTTTTCTCTGTAATCTACCGTTAAAGGTAGAAAACCAAGATCTTTTTGTTCGTAATTGGAAACAACTGTACACAACATCATACATTTTCCTGATTGCACAACAACTGAACCGTGCGCTTGTTTTGCTAATTTTCCGGTTTCGATAGAAATTTCTCTACCATCGCCAAGGTCTATGACCTCTCTAAATACTTTTGGAATCATAATTTTAATTCTAAATTTTTAATTTGTTTGTTGCTGTGTTGTTTTCTGTTGTTGCAATGGAAATACAGAATCATTGTTGGTAACCCTGACTTTTTATAAGTTGCTGATTTTTGTAAAAATCAGGCTTTAATTTGTTATAATAAAAAAGAGGCACGTTTATAGTGCCTCTTTTAATAAGAATTATTTTCTAATTCCTAATTCTTTAATGATAGCACGATATCTATTGATTTCGGTTTTCTTTAAATAGTCTAGTAAACTTCTACGTTTACCTACCAACATAACTAATGAACGCTCTGTATTATAATCTTTACGATTATTTTTCAAGTGTCCAGTTAAATGGTTAATTCTGTGCGTAAATAACGCAATTTGTCCTTCTGAAGAACCAGTATCGTTTTTACCTTTACCGTGTTTCTCAAAAAGTTGTTCTTTTACTTCTTTAGTCAAGTACATGCCAATATTATTTAAATGATTATTATGTATATCAACGAAATTATTTCATTGAAGCTGCAAATATAGTATTATTTTTTATTTAATTCATTCTTGTAAAGAGATATTTCCTTGATATTAACGGTTATTAAATAGTGTTTAATGGTCTCATTTAAATGAGATTACAATATTTTTTTTAGTTTTTACTTTTTGATATGTTTGATGCATTTCTCTATAAACATAGAAATTCATAAATCTTTCCATTTTTAGTGTAGTTTTTTTAACAGATTGTCAATTCTTTTATAAAAAACAGGATATAATTTGTTTGTCTCAATTTAATCTCTAGATTTGTCGTTTAAACAGAGAGAACCAAGATGTTAAATAATAATTTTACACGTTTCTATTTCTACTTTTATTTTTATAATAAAAGCAGAGACTTTGTATCATGTTGTTAAGAAACATTCATATAATATAAAGTCTCGAATTTAATTCGAGACTTTTTTTTTGATATCATTTTTCATTAATGAATAAAACAATCGCCATACAAGGAGCAGAAGGCTCAAATCACCATAAAGTTGCACGCGACTTTTACGGCACTTTAATTGTATTAAAAGAATGTATGTCTTTTGATGCTTTGGTAGATAGTTTATTAGATGCATCTGCGAATGTTGGTGTGATGGCTTTAGAGAATACTATTGCAGGTTCTATTATTCCTAATTATGCTTTAATAGATTCTAATAATCTACATATTATTGGTGAAGAGTATTTAAATATTCACCATCACTTAATGTGTTTAAAGGGTCAAAAAATAGAAAACATTAAAGAGGTTTGGTCACACCCAATGGCATTGTTGCAATGTAAAGAGTTTTTTAAGAAATATCCGCATATTAAATTAGTAGAAGATGTAGACACTGCAGACGTTGCAAAAAGAATTTTTAATGAAAATTTAGTGGGAATTGGAGCAATTGCGCCAAAAATAGCTTCAGAAATTTTTGATTTAGAAATTATTGAAGATGAAATTCAGACTATAAAAGAGAACGCTACTAGGTTTGTAATTGTACAAACGGATGCGCCTAATAATAAAAATGAAGAAATTAATAAAGCCTCTTTAAAATTTCAATTAAATCATAAAAGAGGAAGTTTAGCAGCAATTTTAAATGTGTTAAGTGATTGTAAAATGAGTTTAACTAAAATTCAATCACTCCCGGTGATAGAGACACCTTGGAAATATTCCTTTTTTGTAGATGTAACTTTTGAAAATTATAAAGAGTATGAAAAAGCGAAAGTGATTTTAGAGATAATGGCAGAAGAATTTAAGGTTTTGGGAACCTATAAAAACGGTAGAAAATGATTAAGGCAGCAAAAAGATTAGACACAGTTCAAGAGTATTATTTTTCTAAAAAATTAAGGGAAGTAAGGGGTTTGGCTGCTGCAGGAAAACCAATTATTAATATGGGAATTGGTAGCCCAGACTTACAACCACCAGTCGAAGTTTTAGCGGCAATAAAAAGTAGTCTGAATGATCCTAGTGCTCATAAATATCAATCATACCAGGGATTGCCAGAGTTAAGAAGTGCAATTTCTGAATTTTATAAAAACAAATTTTCTGTAGATACCAATCCAGAAGACGAGGTCTTGCCTTTAATGGGTAGTAAAGAAGGAATTATGCATATCTCTATGGCTTTTTTAAATGAAGGCGATAAAGTTTTAATTCCAAACCCTGGTTATCCAACATATACTTCGGTAACTAAATTAGTAGGTGCAGAATCAATTTTTTATAATTTAAGTAATGCTAATAATTGGCAACCAAATTATAAGGAATTAGAAGAGCAAGATTTGAGCGATGTAAAAATTATGTGGGTAAACTATCCGCATATGCCAACAGGTACAAATGCAACTTTAGAAACATTTGAAAAGTTGGTTGCCTTTGGTAAAAAGCATCAAATTTTAATTATAAATGACAACCCATATAGTTTTATTTTAAATGACAACCCATTAAGTATTTTACAAGTAGAAGGTGCAAAAGATACTGCTCTAGAGTTAAACTCTTTAAGTAAAACTTTTAATATGGCTGGTTGGCGTGTGGGTATGGTTTTAGGAAATGCAGCTTACATAAGCGAAATTTTAAAAGTAAAAAGTAACATGGATTCTGGTATGTTTTATGGAATCCAAAAAGGAGCGATAGAGGCTTTGCAACTGCCTGATACTTGGTTTACAGTACAAAATAAAATTTATGAAGAACGCAGAGTATTAATTTGGAAATTAGCGGATAAATTGGGAGCTACTTATAATAAAAATGCTACCGGATTATTTGTCTGGGCGAAAATACCTGAAGGAAAAAAAGCAGAAGAAGTTACCGATGCTATCTTGTATGATAAAGATATTTTTATAACACCAGGGACTATTTTTGGGAGTCAGGGAGAAGGGTATATACGTTTCTCATTATGCGTAACTACAGCAAAAATTAAAGAAGCAATATCAAGAATATGAAAAATATATACATGATTGGTGTTGGTTTAATTGGCGGTAGTTTTGCTATCGATATTAAAAAGAACAATCCAAAAGCTATAATTCACGGAATTAGTAGAAAAGAAGAGACATTAAATAAGGCTTTAGAATTAAAATTAATTGATAAAAAAGCAACTTTAGACGATCTTAAAAATGCCGATTTAGTAATTGTTTCAATTCCGGTAGATGCAACTGTGAAATTATTACCAACTATTTTAGATAAAATTTCTGAAACAGGTTTAGTAGTAGATGCAGGTTCTACAAAAGAAGCAATTTGTAAGGTGGTTGAACATCATCCAAAAAGAAGAAATTTTTTAGCATGTCATCCGATTGCAGGAACAGAGAAATCTGGACCAACAGCGGCCATTTCTGGCTTATATGCTGGAAAAACTAATATTATTTGCGAAGTAGAAAAAACAACTTTTAAGCTTCAAGAAAAAGCGTTACAGTTATTTACAGACATTGGAATGCGTATTCGTTATATGGATCCTGTTTCACATGATAAGCATATTGCGTATGTTTCGCACCTATCTCACATAAGTGCTTTTATGTTAGGTAAAACAGTTATTAATAAAGCAAAAAATGAACGCGATATTTTTGATATGGCAGGTTCTGGTTTTGAATCTACAGTTCGTTTGGCGAAAAGTTCTCCAGCAATGTGGACGCCAATTTTTAAACAAAATAAAGAAAACGTAATAGAAACATTAGAAGCATATATAAATAATTTACAACATTTTAAAGAGTTAATGCAAGATGATAAATTCTCTGAAATTTTTAATGAAATGGAGAATACAAATCATATAAAGCAAATTTTAAACGGCATAAATTAAAAGCCAAAACAAGCAAAAAAAATGGAGAATACAAAAGAATTAAGAACATGGTTGGATGATATGAATTTAGAGCATCCTCTAGTAATAGCAGGGCCTTGTAGTGCAGAAACTGAAGAACAAGTTTTAAAAATTGCACACGAATTAAAAGATTCTGATGTAAGTTATTTTAGGGCTGGAATTTGGAAGCCAAGAACAAGACCAGGAATGTTTGAAGGTGTTGGTGAAATTGGTTTAAGATGGCTAAAGAAAGTAAAAGAAGAAACAGGTATGAAAACCTGTACAGAAGTCGCTAATGCTGCACATGTAAAGCTAGCAATAGAAAATGATGTGGATTTATTATGGATTGGTGCGCGTTCTACAGTATCACCTTTTATTATGCAAGAAATTGCAGATGCTTTAGCTGGAACAGACAAAATTGTATTGGTTAAAAACCCCGTAAATCCAGATTTAGCTTTATGGCTTGGTGGTATTGAAAGATTGTATACCGCAGGAATTAAAAACTTAGGGGCAATTCATAGAGGTTTTTCTACGTATGAAAAAACGAAATATAGAAATACACCAGAATGGCAATTGGCTATAGAGTTTCAAAATAAATTTCCAGATTTACCTTTAATTAATGATCCTTCTCATATTACTGGAAAAAGAGATATGATTTTTGAAGTTTCTCAAACTGCTTTAGATTTAAATTTTGATGGCTTAATGATTGAAACTCATTTTGATCCAGAAAAAGCTTGGAGTGACGCCGCACAGCAGGTTACGCCAGACACTTTAAAGCAAATAATGGAAGATTTAAAAGTTAGAAAACAAACGAATACAGAAGAAGAATATCAAAAAACTTTAAACAATTTACGTGCTCAAATTACTGTTACTGATAACCAATTAGTAGAGTTGTTAGGAAAACGTATGAAAGTTGCCGATCAAATAGGTGGTTTAAAGAAAGAGAAAAATGTAGCTGTTTTACAATCTAAACGATGGAATGAAATCTTAGGAAATATGATTTTAGAGGGCGATACAAAAGGCTTAAGTGAAGAATTTGTTTTAAAAATGTTTAAAGCAATCCACCAAGAATCAATTAATCACCAAGAAAAAGTGATTAACGGATAAGCTTTTATCACAAATTTATTAAGACCTCACATATTTTAAAATATGTGAGGTTTTTTATGTTTTGAAGTTATTTCTAACAAAAGGCAAAATCACTCAATCGGACATGCTCGTATCTACTTAAAATTCTACATCTTTTCACCAATGAAAGGAATCGTATATAAGTTTACAGGAACTTGGTAACAAGTAAAAACGGATAAAGGTAAATTATCAATGTAGAATAAAAGACATTAAAAGCACTAACCCTAATGGGCTGGTGATAAAGTTGTATTCAATTAAGAAAAAAATAAATATGAAGAAGTTGATGTTGTGAAAATTATTTTAGAGTATTGTACATTTATAAAGTTAGAAATTACGCTGTATTTTTCTTAAAAATTCAATATTTTTTCTTAAATTTAACAGTGTATTGCTTGTTCTTTCATTAATAGATAATGTAATAGTAATCAATAAGATGATAAATTTTTAAAGTCAATTAACCTCTATGAATACAAAACAATTAGACATTGCAAAAGCTCAAGTAAAAGAAAAAGGTTTTTTAGATATATCAGCGCCACCAAATAGGCTGCTTGTAGAAGAGATTTATAAGTTAAAAAAAGAAAAAAATGCTGTAATATTAGCGCATTACTACCAAGAAGATATTATACAGGATATTGCAGATTTTGTTGGTGATAGTTTGGCGTTAGCCCAAGAGGCAGCTAAAACAGAGGCTGCTATTATTGTTTTTGCTGGCGTTCATTTTATGGCAGAAACTGCAAAAATATTAAATCCTACAAAAAAAGTACTGTTGCCAGATTTAAAAGCGGGTTGCTCTTTAGCAGATTCTTGTCCACCAGCAGATTTTAAAAAATTTATTGCAATGCATCCAGATCATAAAGTAGTTACGTATATTAATTGCTCTGCAGCTATAAAAGCTTTAAGCGATATTGTCTGTACGTCATCTAATGCCATAAAAATTATAAATTCTTTTCCGAAATCTCAAAAATTAATTTTTGCTCCCGATAAAAATTTAGGAGAATATATTAATGAACAATCAGGAAGAAATATGTTGCTCTGGGACGGTGCCTGTATGGTACACGAAGCATTTTCTATTGAAAAATTGATAGATTTATATCTAAAAAATCCTGATGCAATGATTATTGCACATCCAGAATCACCAAAGCATATTTTAAAAGTTGCAACTTATATAGGTTCTACCTCAGGATTGTTAAACCATGTGAAAGAGAGTGAAAAACAAAAATTTATTGTTGCTACAGAAGCGGGTATTCTGCACGAAATGCAGCAACAAGTTCCTTACAAAATATTGATTCCTGCCCCAATAAAAGAAGATAATACATGCGCTTGTAGCGAGTGTCATTATATGAAATTAAATAGCCTTAAAAAACTATATCTTTGTTTAAAGCACGAAACTCCCGCTATTGAGGTAGATGCCGAATTGCGTGAAAAAGCGTTACTTCCTATAACACGCATGTTAGAATTGTCTTAAGAAAATGAAACACCACACAGATTTTTTAGTTATTGGTTCTGGTATTGCGGCACTCTCTTTTTCTTTAAGAATTGCTAAGTATTTTAAAGATGCAACTGTAACAATTATTACAAAAGAATCTAAATCAGAATCAAACACAAAATACGCTCAAGGAGGTATTGCTGTTGTTAATAATTGGGAAAAAGATTCTATTGAACAACATATTAAAGATACTTTACAAGTAGGCGGTGTATTGTGCGACCAATCCATTGTTGAGATGGTTATTAAAGAAGGTCCTTCTATATTGTCAGAATTGATTGACTGGGGTGTTCACTTTGATGAATCAAAAAAAGGAATTTTTAATTTAGGAAAAGAAGGCGGTCATTCACAGCACAGAATTTTACATCATAAAGACCTCACAGGTGCAGAAATTATGAGGGCTCTGTTAGCACAAATAGTTGCTCATCCTAATATTGAAGTTCTAGAAAATCATTTTGCAATCGATTTTATTACCGAGCATAACAAAGGAGTTAAAGTTGACAGAATGTCTAAAATTCATTGTTTTGGTGCCTATGTTTTGGATAAAGAGAGTCAACAAATAAAAACGATTACATCTAAAGTTACTGTATTAGCTTCTGGGGGTATTGGACAGGTATATAGAGCTACTACAAATCCTGAAGTAGCTACAGGAGACGGAATTGCCATGGCATATAGAGCTAAAGCTTCCTTAAAAAATATGGAGTTTATTCAATTTCATCCAACGGCATTATATGAAAATCCACAACAATCTCCTGCCTTTTTAATTTCCGAAGCTGTAAGAGGTTTTGGAGCGTACTTAAAAAATGAATCGGGTGAGCGTTTTATGAAAAATTATGATACTCGACTAGAGCTCGCCTCTAGAGATATAATTGCCAGAGCCATTGATACGGAGATGAAAATGAGTGGGACATCTCATGTTTTTTTAGATTGTAAACATATTAATTATGAAGATTTTAAGAATAATTTTCCAACTATTTTAGAAAAATGTAAAAGTGTAGGCATAGATATTCGTAAAGATATGATTCCTGTAACTCCTGCGGCGCATTATTTGTGTGGAGGTGTTTCGGTAGATCTCAATGGGATGAGTTCAATAAATAATCTTTTTGCTTGTGGAGAATGCACTCATACAGGTTTACATGGCGCTAATAGGTTAGCTTCTAATTCGTTATTGGAGGCGGTGGTGTATTCAAATCAAATTTTTGAATATTTAAAAAATACATATGTAAATTTAGAGTATCCAAAGAATATTCCAAATTGGGATGATTTTAATACTAAGAAAAACAAAAAAAATATTTTAATTACTCACAATAAACAGGAAGTAAAAAATATTATGAGTAATTATGTAGGTATTGTTCGTTCAAATGATTGTTTACAAAGAGCTGAAAAAAGACTGTATCATTTATATAAAGAAACTGAAAACCTCTATCAAGAGTTTGCACTTTCAGAAAATTTGTGCGAGCTTCGAAATTTGATTACAACTGCTTATTTAATCACACAATTTTCTGTTAAAAGAAAAGAAAATATTGGAGGATTTTTTAATGAAGATATTGTTTAATTATACTAAAAAAAGTAGGCCGTGAGATTCAGAGAAGATCTTAAATTAGTTATTGAAAATGCGTTAAAAGAAGATATAGGTTTAGGAGATTATACTTCGTTAGCATGTGTTCCAAAGGAGCATATCGGGAAAGCGAAATTAATTGTAAAAGACACCGGTATTATTGCTGGAATTGAATTTGCCAAAGAAGTTTTTAGTTATATAGACTCTTCTATTATTTTTAACCCTCTATGTAAAGATGGAGATGAAGTGAGTTATGGAGATGTTGCTTTTTATGTGTCTGGCTCTTCACAAAAAATACTACAAGCAGAACGTTTGGTGTTAAATGCAATGCAAAGAATGAGTGCTATTGCAACAAAAACAGCAAGTTATATGTTATTAATAAATAGCACAAACACACAAATTATTGATACTCGAAAAACAACACCAGGCATTAGGGTGCTCGAGAAATGGGCAGTGCGAATAGGCGGAGGAGAAAATCACAGGTTTGGATTGTATGATATGATGATGCTAAAAGACAATCATATTGATTTTTGTGGTGGAATTACTAAAGCTGTTAAAAAAGCAGTTGCCTATAAAGATAAAAATAATCTACAAGTTGATATAATTGTGGAAGCTAGAGATCATAAAGAGGTAGCAGAAATTTTACAATTGAACACCTATGTTAGGCGAATTTTATTAGATAATTTTACGATTGAAGAGACGCTAAAAGCAGTAGACTTAATAGGTGCTCTGTGTGAAACAGAATCTTCTGGAAACATTACCGAAAAAACGATACTACAGTACGCGAATTGTGGCGTTAATTATATTTCTGTGGGAGCTTTAACACATTCAGTTTATAATATGGATTTAAGTTTGAAGGCTTTTTGATGATGAGTTTTTCTATTTGTAAAGTCAAATACTTTTGTAAAAACTTTGGCTAATAAAGTTTTTGTGTTTATTTCATTGGTAATGCTCTTTTAGTGGAGAAGACTATAGTCTAATTTTCAAGTAAAAAAGAAAATACTCTTTACTCACATTATCCTATCTACTTAAAATTCTGCATCTTTGTGCCAATGACAGGAATCGTATATAAATCTACAGGAAGTTGGTATCAAGTAAAAACTGATGACGGTAAATTTCACCAATGTAGAATAAAAGGAAAATTTAGAATAAAAGACATTAAAAGTACCAACCCTATAGCGGTTGGTGATAAAGTTGTTTTCGATTTAGAAAAGAACGGAGATGAAGAAAGAGGTGTTATTAAAACGATTTTAGATAGGGATAACTTTATAGTTAGAAAATCTGTAAACTTATCTAAGCAAACACACATTATAGCTTCTAATATAGATCAGGTTTTTTTATTGATTACCATTAACAATCCACCAACCTTTACAACCTTTATAGATCGTTTTTTAGTTTCTGCAAGAGCTTACAGAATAGAAACAATTTTGGTTTTTAATAAGATAGATTCTTATGCTTTAGAAGAGCGTGCAGAGATTTTATATCTAAAAGATATTTATGAAGCAATAGGGTATAGATGTGTAGAGGTTTCTGCTACTCAAAATAAGAACGTAGATATTATTAAAGAAATAATGACTGGGAAAACATCTATGTTTATTGGTCATTCTGGAGTTGGGAAATCTACTTTAGTAAATTCAATAGAGCCTTCATTAGACTTAAAAACAGAAGAAATTTCAGATCAGCACAATCAAGGAAAACACACCACAACATTTGCAGAAATGTTCGATTTAAGTTTTGATGCAAGAATTATAGATACGCCAGGAATTAAAGGTTTTGGAGTTGTAGATATTGATAAGTATGAGCTTGGGGATTATTTTCCAGAGTTCTTTGCCTTAAAACGAGATTGTAAGTTTAATAATTGTATTCATACAAAAGAGCCACATTGTGCCGTTAAAGAAGCTTTAGAGGAAGATAGAGTTTCTTGGTCTCGGTATAAAAGTTATCTTCAGATTTTAAGTGGTGATGAAGAAAAAGAGCACTTTAGAACAGATATCTGGGACGAAGAAGATAATGAATAGCCTATGAAAATTGTAATTCAAAGAGTTTCTAAAGCAAGTGTAACAATCAATAAAAATAAAGTTGCAGAAATAAATAACGGACTCTTAATTTTATTAGGTATAGTTAGCGAAGATGCTCAAGAGGATATTGATTTTTTGGTACGAAAAATAACAAATCTTCGTATTTTTAATGATGAAAATGGAGTGATGAATCATTCACTTTTAGAGACTAAAGGGGCGGTAATTGTTGTGCCTCAATTTACGCTGCAAGCTTCTACTAAAAAAGGAAATAGACCAAGTTATATAAAAGCAGCAAAACCAGAAATTGCAATTCCGTTGTATAAATATTTTCTACAAACTTTAGAAAAAGAACTCCATAAGAAAGTACAAACTGGAGAATTTGGTGCAGATATGAAGGTTGAACTTTTAAATGACGGCCCTGTTACAATTATTATAGATTCTAAAAATAAAGAATAGTTTACATGGTTTTTTTTGATGTTCATACACATAAGAAATCTTCATTGGAATGTGTTTTTTCAATTGAAAACAAATATCCAAATGCTCTAGATTTTACACTTCCTTTTATAATAGGAATACACCCTTGGTTTATAAATGAAAATACAATTGAAAAAGAACTTTTAATCATTGAAGAAAAACTACTATAAGAAAACTGTTTTGCGATAGGAGAGTGTGGTTTAGATAAAGTTACAGCAGTCGATTTTGAAATTCAAAAAAATGTTTTCAAAAAGCAGGTTCAACTTTCTGAGAAATATAAAAAACCAATGCTTATTCATTGTGTAAAAGCATTCCAAGAAATTATAGCGTTTAAAAAAGAAATACAACCAACTCAAGTTTGGATTTTACATGGCTTTTGTAAGAATTTACAGGTTTCTAAGAGTTTACTTAAAAACGGTATTATATTATCTTTTGGTGCAGAAATTATCAATAATAAAAAATTACAAGAAGTTGTTTTAGAAATTCCATTGCCATTAATTTTATTAGAAACAGATACTGCTGAAATAGAAATTCCAGCAATTTATAATAAAGTTGCGGAGATTAAAAAGATGGAAGTTGTAGCAATTCAAAAAGAAATAAAACAAAATTTTAAAAATATTTTCATAAAATGAGTTGGTTAGAGCGTACAGAACTATTGGTGCAAAAAGAAGGTTTAGAAAAATTAAAAAATGCTAATATTTTAGTAGTTGGTTTAGGAGGTGTTGGTTCTTATGCAGCAGAATTTATAGCAAGGGCAGGAGTTGGAAAAATGACAATTGTAGATGGTGATGTTTTTGATGAAACCAATAAAAACAGGCAATTACCAGCATTAGATTCTACCATTGGTAAATCTAAAACAAAGGTATTAGCCGCACGTTTAAAAGATATTAATAAAGAGATTGAATTAGTGGTTATAGATGAGTTTTTATCCCCAGACAGCGCTTTTGAAATTGTATCTAAAGAGTTTGATTATGTGCTGGATTGTATAGACAGTATTACACCTAAAGTAAATTTAATAGTTGCTGCAAGAAGAAAGAAAGTCAAAATCATTTCGTCTATGGGTGCTGGTGGAAAGTTAGATGCTACTAAAATTAAAATAAAAGACATTTCACAAACTAAAAACTGTAAAATGGCAAAGGTTTTGCGGAAACGGTTAAAAGAAAGAAAAGTAAATAAAGGGATTAAAGCTGTTTACTCTGATGAAGTCCAGATCTCGGAAAGTATAAAAATGACCGATGGAACAAATTTTAAAAAGTCATTTTATGGCACTATAAGTTATATGCCTGCTGCTTTTGGTTTGCAAGCAGCAGCGCACGTTATTAATTTTATCATAAAAAAGTGAATAATACTTTCCATGGGAAATAAAAGATTTGTATATTTGTCCTTAACAAGTATTAAACTAATAAATTTAAACCAATATGAAAAAATTAATTTTATCATTTGCATTAGTAGCATCAGTTTTAACTGCATGTAAAAGCGAAAAGAAAGACAAGGTATTAGCTACAGAGGCTATAGAAGTAGCAGTTGTTACAGGTTTAAATAACGTAGATGTTGCTAGCTCTGTAATTACATGGAAAGGAACAAAGCCAGGTGGGGCTCATGATGGAACAATTGTATTAAAAGAAGGATCATTAAACGTAGAAGCTGGAAAATTAACAGGTGGGTCTTTTATAATAGACATGTCTTCTATTAAAAATTTAGATTTAGATGCAGGTGGTGCGGCAAAAATAGTTGGACATTTATCTGCTCCAGACTTTTTTGATGTTGCAACGTATGCAACCTCTAAATTTGTTATTACTAGTGTCGCAGACGTTGAGGGTAAATTAGCGGTAACAGGTAACTTAACTGTAAAAGATGTTACAAAAAGTATTACAATTCCTGCAATGGTAAGTACCACAGGAAATATTACTACTTTTAAAAGCGAAAAGTTTAATATTGACAGAGCAGAATTTAACGTAAAATATGCTTCTAAAAAATTCTTTGATAATTTAAAAGATAAGTTTATTGATGATTTGATTGAGCTTTCATTCACAGTAAACACAAAAGCATAAACTAAAAATATAACTCTTAAAATAACTAAAAACATGAAACTTAAGAAAGCAGCGAGACCTTGTGGATGTGGAAATACCCAAGACCCAAATGGGAATTGTGATGGATCACATGCAAACAAGTAATAAAAAAATATAAATAAAGTAATAAAACTCAGAACGAAAGTTTTGAGTTTTATTTTTATAATTGTATTGCTGTGGTATTTTTCACTTGTTCTATGGCAAACGTACTATGTGTGCTACCAATATGTTTTATAGCTGTTAGTTTTGTAACTACAAAGTTTCTATAAGCATCCATATCTTTTACATAAATTTTTAGAATATAATCATAATCTCCACTAACATGAAAGCATTCAGATACTTCTTCAAGTTTTAAAACTTCATACTCAAAAGTATTCAAGTACTCTTTAGAGTGTTGCATCAGTTTTATGTGGCAAAAAACTAAAAAAGACTTTTCAATTTTATTTTTATTAACGATAGCTACATATTTTTCAATCACTTTTTGGTTTTCTAATTTTTTTACACGCTCATAAATGGCAGTTACAGACAAATTTAACTGAAGAGACAGTTGTTTTGTAGTTTGCTTACTGTCTTGTTGTAATAAGTTAATGAGCTTCTTATCGATTGTGTCTAACATATAAATTTTCTAAAAATTGAAACGGAAATAAGGTTTTTTAGTTTTTTAATTTATTAATTACATCAAATTTAGGAAAATAATCTATATTTTATGTTTTATATTGATTTTTATTCTAATTAATTGTTTTTTTGTAGTGTAAAAACTACTATTATGAAATTCAATCCTGCAAACAATATTCAAGATTTACAGTATTTTGGGGAATTCGGTGGGGTAAATCCATCAATTTCAGATTCATCTACTTATACCTTTATATCGGCAAAAACAATGCTCGATACCTTTGAAGGGAATACTGATGGGTGTTATTTATATTCACGGCATTCTACACCTTCAAATTTATATCTTGGGGAAGCTTTAGCCGCAATGGAAGGCACAGAAGCAGCAAATGTTGCTAGTTCCGGAATGGGAGCAATTACACCAACAATTTTACAAATTTGTGGTCATGGAGATCATGTGGTTTCTAGCAGAACAATTTATGGCGGTACTTATGCTTTTTTAAAGAATTTTACGCCTAGAATGGGCATCGAAACTACGTTTGTAGATATTACAAAATTACGTGCAGTTGAGGCAGCAATTACATCAACTACTAAAATAATTTATTGTGAGTCTGTAAGTAACCCGTTATTAGAAGTGGCAGATATAATGGCATTATCAGTTTTAGCAAAAAAATATAATTTAAAGTTAATCGTAGATAATACGTTTTCTCCTTTATCAATTTCGCCAGCGCAGTTAGGGGCAGATATTGTAATACATAGTTTAACAAAATTCATCAATGGCTCTTCAGATTCAATGGGAGGTGTTATTTGTGGAACTTCAGAATTTGTTAATTCATTAAAAAGTGTGATTGATGGGGCAAGCATGTTATTAGGTGCCTCTATGGATTCTTTACGTTCTTCATCAATTTTAAAGAACATGAGAACATTACATATTCGAATAAAACAGCATAGTATGAATGCTGCTTTTTTAGCAAATAAATTTGAGAAAGATGGTTTAAAAACAGTCTATCCAGGATTGGAATCACATCCTTCCCATGCACTTTTTAAAACCATGATGAATGTAGTATACGGTTTTGGAGGAATGCTTACAGTAGATGCTGGTTCTTTAGAGAAAGCAAATGCATTAATGGAATTAATGCAAGAAAAAAATATAGGATATTTAGCGGTAAGTCTAGGGTTTTATAAAACATTATTTTCAGCACCAGGAACTTCGACATCCTCAGAAATACCAGAAGATGAGCGAAAGAAAATGGGACTTTCAGAAGGTTTAATTCGTTTTTCTATTGGTTTAGATAATGATATTGAAAGAACTTATAAGTTAATGAAAACATGTATGCTTGAAGTTGGAGTTTTGTAGTGTTTTCAATTTAGAATTTAAGTTGAAGTGTATGAGGTGAAAATTAACGAGCACCTCATATATTTTTAGAATATAGGTAGATTTTTATTATTATTAAATACCCTTTAAGCGTTCAAAAAAAAGACTAAAATCTTCTTTACTCGGGGGGTTACCTTTGAAAGGTAAAATATCCCATGCTCTATTTTCTTTAAAAATTGTAAAGTTAAATATAGATGTATTTATATCATCAGGATTTAACATTGGGTATCGTAAATCTGTGTATGTATAAATGTCAACTGTTTCTTCGGAAACTTCAGACTTAGAAATGCGATAATAATTATTGCTAAACCAGGCTAATTTTTTTAAGTTTTTTGCTTTTATATCGATCAATTCGTGATTTTTATCAATGGTAATTATTTTGTTTGAGGTGTTACTTTTATCTAATAAAGAATAAAAAGTAAGATGGTATTTATCTTCACTTTCTGCTACTGCATACCATAAAATATTATTTAAAATACTGGGTTGTGCAGAAAATCGTTGTACAGAAATTCCTGCTTGATTGAAAGATTTTTTAAAAATAGCATCGATGTAAAATTTATTTCCAATTGTAAAAAGTAGATAACAAGAACTGATGTAAATTCCTGTTTTAGTCCATTTTAATCTTTTAATATTTGTTCTTTTAAAAAATAAAACAACAATCATACAAATTAAAAAAGGTAATGTATATAAAGGATCTACAACAGAAATATTATTAAAAGCAACTCTGTAGTCAGAAAAAGGTGCAAATAGTTGGGTGCCATAAGGTGTAAAACAATCTAAAAGAGGATGTGTAAAGATGGATAAAAAGAAAAGCCAAATCCAATCTTTTTGTGTGGTAGTTTCTCTTCTTATACCAGTATTATAGAACTTATAAGCAAACCAGCCAAAAAGAAAAGCACTAAGCATTGCGAATAATAAAGAATGCATAAAACCCCGATGAAAAGCCATTGCCTGAATTTCATTATTGTATAAGAATTTACCAATAAAAACATCTAAATCTGGTATTGTGCCGCCAATTGCTCCAAATAATAATGCTTTGTTTCCAATCTTTTTACCAAGTGCAATTTCACCACAAGCAGCACCTAAAACAATTTGAGTTAATGAGTCCATAAAACAAAAGTAAGGCAACCAATTCAATTTGCATAACTTCTCTTAAAAGCGTAACATTACCAAATCAAAAAAACGGATACAATGCAAGACGATAAAAATCTTTCAGAAGTACATATTGAAAATCAAAAAATTATAGACAACAAAGAATTGAACTTATTGGAATCATTAATTCCGGTAGTAATTTTAATGTGCTTGTTGGCATATAATATTTTTTTTGTAGAAGGCCAAGAATGGTTTGGAGCATATACAAATCAGTATATTTTAATCATGGGAGGTATCGTGGCAGCTGTTGTTGGATTTTTTAATAAAGTATCATTTGCTACTATGGTTGCCGAAGTTTGGGGAAACTGGAAAAGTGTTTTTGTTCCCATAATGATTTTGTTTTTAGTAGGGGCTTTAGCCGGAACATGGTTGGTTAGTGGTATTATACCTGCAATGGTTTATTACGGATTGCAAGTTTTAAGTCCCGAAATATTTTTACCAGCCTCTGTAATTATAGCAGCTATTATTTCGATTGCAACAGGAAGCTCTTGGACCACTTCTGCAACCGTTGGTATTGCTTTGGTTGGTATTGGAAGTGCATTAGGCATTCCTACAGGAATGATTGCTGGAGCAGTGATTTCTGGGGCTTATTTTGGAGATAAAATGTCACCACTTTCAGATACTACAAATTTGGCACCCGCAATGGCAGGTACAGATTTGTTTACCCACATAAAATACATGTCTTTCACAACAGTGCCAACAATTTTAGTAACCTTGGTTGTTTTTGCTATTTTAAGCGGAACAATTGATACTTCTGGTAGTGCAGATATTAGTAATTTATTAGCTTCCATAGACAATACATTTCACATTTCTCTTTGGTTATTTATAGTTCCAGGAATTGTAATTGCAATGATTTTAATGAAAACAAAACCACTAATTGCTTTAGGAACCGGTGTTGTTTTAGCAGCGGTTTTTGCATTTATTTTTCAAAGTGATGTTTTAGCAAGTTTGTCAGATTCTAAATTTGAGGCAATAATTAATTCGGTATTAATAGATACAAACATAGAAACAGATAATGATAAATTATCAGAATTATTTTCTTCGGGTGGAATGAATGGGATGATTTGGACAATTTTATTAATTACTTGTGCCATGATATTTGGAGGAGTGATGGATGCAATTGGAGCATTGGCAAAAATTACAAAAAGTTTGTTATCTGTAGCAACTTCTGTTTTTGGTTTATTTGCAAGTACTGTTGTAAGTTGTTTAGGATTAAATGCGATAGCTTCCGATCAATATTTGGCATTGGTAATTCCTGGGAAAATGTTTAAAAAAGCATATGAAGATAAAGGTTTAGCACCAGAGAATTTAAGTAGAACTTTAGAAGATTCTGGTACAGTAACTTCGGTTTTAATTCCTTGGAATACCTGCGGTGCTTATCAATCTAGTGTTTTGGGAGTAGATGTTACAGACTACTTTGTGTATGCGATATTTAATTATTTAAGTCCGTTTACAACCTTGTTATTTGCTGCTTTAAATATTAAAATTAGACAGCTGGTTAAAAAATAAGTCTCTATATAATTCTGTTGATACTAATTACTTAAAATGGATATTTATATTAGATCAGTCGAATTTTTAAATAAGAAGAAAAAGGCTATGATGAAAGAGCTGAAAAGTATCTCTAATAAAAAATTAAGGAAACCTTACAAAGCTAAATGAGATTATTAAAATAAAAACTTAAACTGTTTAACAGCAATAAAGGTTTGAGTCTCAACTTAAATTCAGGTAAGAGCACAAAGTGTTTTTTTGGACAGGACAATGAAGTATAAATTTTTCTTTGTTACCAATTAAACAAGTTTGCAACTACTGTTTCCTTACAAAGAATTTAGTTTGATTTGTGGAAATTTAATTAAAAATTTGATCTTTCAATCAAATCCTATTTTTAAATTCCAAAATAGCATTGTGTGGTTTCAGCGTAATTAATGGTTTTATTTGAATAGGGGATTCCTTTTCAATAATTTCGAATTGCTCTATCAAAGCAATAATTGCTAAAATCATTTCATACATGGCAAAATTATTGCCAATACACATTCTAGGTCCCGCACCAAAAGGAAAATAATTTTTTGAAAACTTAATATTTTCATCTAAAAAACGCTCAGGAATAAATTCATTTGGCTGTTTCCAAAAGTCTGAATGACGATGAATTTCATAAATAGAAAACAATAAATTCGAGCCTTTGGGTAAAACAATTCCGTTGTAAGTGTCTTCCTCAATATTTACGCGGTCCATAAAATAGGCTGGAGGAAACAAACGCATAGATTCTTCAATAACTAATTTTGTATAACTCGCATTTTTTATCCAATGCATGCAATCCGTAGATTCACTTTTTATTTTTTTGATTTCAGATGCTATTTTTGACTGTGCTGTAGGATTTCGGGCCAACAATTCGCAGGTAAAAGTAAGTGCATTTGAAGTTGTTTCATGACCCGCTGCAAACAAAATCAATATTTCATCTACCAATTTATTTTTACCCATCTTAGAGCCATCCTCATATTTTGCACTTAAAAGCATGTCCAATAAATCATGATGATCTCCGCTGCTTTGCTTTCTTTCTTTCACCAATCTTTTTAAAATTGTTCTCGAATTTTGAGTCAAGTCTAAATGCTTTTTCGTTTTTCCTGAAAGGTTAAACCACCAAACAAAAAAAGGTTGTCTTAGTTCTTGAACCAACATTTTTTGAGTAGCTTCTGTGGTATGTTGCAATGAATCAATATCAGCACTAGAAATGTTTATATTGAAAATTGATTTAATAACAGTTTGAAAAGCCAAATCATTAAAAATAGGAAAAACATCCATCGGTTTTCCAATTTTAATATTTTTTAATTCTGCTAAAATGGTTTTTTGAATGGTATCAACCAACAGCTTAAGTTGGCCTTTGTGAAAAGCTGGCTGAATTAATTTTCTTTGTTTTTGCCAATGCGCTCCCTCAGCAGTTAACAATCCTTTTCCAACATATTTTGCTAAATCTTTGGTTTGAATATAAGATTTAGTATAATTTTTTTGATTCTTTTGAAGCGCATGTTGTAAAAGTCCAGCATCCCTACAAAACAAAATAGATTTTCCAAAACCAATTTTTAAACGAAAAATATCTCCTAAAGTATCAAAGTTTTTTGCGTGAAATGGTAAAGGATTTTGTAAAATAGCATTGGCATGCTTTAGAAATTTAAAAAAAGAAACTTCTGGAACTTTATTGGATACACTCATTTTTAATTTTATTTGCACTCATTAACAACCCATTTTAAAGAATTTATAAAAGTTGACTTGTTGTATTTATTTTATACAAATTTAAGGATATTCGCTTATGTAATTTGTTCTATTTTTCATTAAATATATACTTATAAAACATCATTCTAAAGTTTTTAACTATACAATACAACCCTGTCCTAACAGTATAGACGTCAATAATAAAACCCAAGGCAAACTATGCAACAAGACATCAAACCAATTCTGTCATTGCATTCCGCTTTCTGCAGAAAATGCATTTCCGCCTAAAATCCATTAAATTTTGCCCAAAATATATGGCAAACTAAAAGGGGCTAAACCTAAAGTTAGACTTGCTATTAGAAAAAGTTTTCAGTTATTTTTTAAACTCATCTGCCAGATTGTGGCTATATAAACCAATTCCAAACCAGTCCAAAACGAATGGTTAAATCTCTATATGGATAATTAGGGGCAGAAAAGTAATTTTTATCAGTAAGACTAGAGGTAGCATTGTCTACTTTAAAATACAAACGTGTTCTTCGCACTTGTGCATTAAAGAAAACATCGATGGTAGGAAAGCCTATTTGCTCATCATTCTGAATTCTAAACTCTGCTAAAAGTGGATTGTAGGCATTTGCATTGTACTTGGTAAAATACTTAAACGTAACTCCAAGATTTACCAACATCGGTTTTCCTTTAAACCAATAATCTGTATAGTAAAACGTATTTCTTGTTACAAATTCTGGCACTCTAAATACAGAACTTCCGCTGCTTACATTTTGATACATTAACGTGTTGTCTAAAGCAAACTTCCCAAGTTTAAACTCTCTGTTTGCTTTTACCTTTAGGTAGGTAATTTGATTTGCAAATTGCTGAGGTTTACTTTCTTCGTCAAAATACGTATAATTGTCTAAATTGGTAAAGTTTAAAGAAGCATTTAACCACTTCGATTTTAAATCAAAACCAATATCTCTTGTGTTTACATTACTAAAATCGTTTTGCCAATTATATTCGTCATACTCACTTTGGTGCAATAGCGTATTAAAGTTTGGGGATTTAGAACTTAGTAATAACGTTCCTTTTACACTAAAAACACTATCTTTTTCGTAAACAGCTTCTCCTTTTAAGAAGTTTCCAGAGAGTCTGCCATTACCAGGAGTTATACTTGCATCTGCATTTAGTTGAAAGTTTTTAATCTTAGCATTCCAATCTGCACCAAAAGAAATCGCATTTCCTTCTAGTTTTAATCTATTTACCGAGCTGTTACTGTTCAGAATCGTATCGTAACCATAAGAATAGTTCGTAAAATTTGTTTTCGCTTTAAATTTTCCTAAAACATATTTAGAATTGAACTCTAAGTTTAATTCGTTACTCGTAATCTTACTTGTTGCTTTTTTATTTCTTGGGTTAGAGGAATTTGCTGTTCCAAAAACAGCAGTATTTAACCTACCTTGAATAAATTCATATGTTTTATTTTCATTTGTAAGTATATGACCAACTTTAAGATTGCTAAAATCTTTATTGTTAATAGAATCTTTGCTAGAAAGTAACTTGTAGCTTTGTTCAATATAAACTCTATTGCCATCAAACTGACTCTCAGAATCTGTTAAGTTTACATCTAAACGCGCTCTTGTAGTGAAGTTAGGATCATCTTCGATAAAGTTTACTAGAGATTCTGCAGTTAAGCCACCGTTTTCTTGGTGAAAGAAATCTTGAGAGGTTAAATGACCTTTCATTTGATATTGATTCTTTTTAGTGCGGTACTGAAAAGTACCTCTAAAATTACCATTACTTACTAAAGCTTGCCTATATGCTCCTAAAGAACGCAACCCTTTATAAGAAAGAGAAACATTTAATCTTTTAGAAAAGTTTAAGGTGAACAATGCATCTAGTACTTGGCCCTGCTGCAAGCCAGTTCTATAAAGTATTTCTGTAGTTGGTGTTGGTACCTCGAAATAATCAATGTCATCAATATTAAAATAACTTGCCTGTTTTGCAGAAAACCCAATGTCTGGAAATGGATACACATTGTTAAAACTATACCCTAAATTATTTACAGCTTGTCCTTGATTATGAAATTCTAAAAACTCGAATAAATCTTTTCTTAGGTAATTAAATTTATATTCTTTTTGAAGTGTAAGCGTAGTATCTATATAAGTTGTATCTCTTTTGTGTGAAATAATTTTATAATCTGTATACTTCGTTTTACCAGATAAAGTAACCGTAGTAATGCTAGAAGTATTTATAGAATCTGATTGTTTATTGGAATACTGCTTTAATTTACCACGCTTTAGATCTCTTTGCGAAAACAAGCCAGTTGAAATAAAAAGGCTAATTAATAATGCTAGTAGTATATTACTTTTCATATAGAAATTCTTCGTCAACAAATGTAAAATAATTAAACGAAAATAGCAGAGAATAATTATCCTGAAAAACATTAATTATAAATGATTTTTTAAAAGTTCTTTTTTCTTCTTTATTTTAGAACCGACATCTAATAGAATTTTTCTTTTCTTTGTAGTATGTTACAACTAAATTACAGTGGGTTTTCTTTAGAGGCAGGCACAGATGAAGCAGGCCGAGGATGTTTGTCTGGCCCAGTGGTAGCTGCAGCTGTTATATTGCCAGAAGATTTTATACATCCTTTTTTAAATGACTCTAAACAACTATCAGAGAAAAAAAGGGAAGAAGTAAAACCATTTATTGAAGCACATGCATTAGCATATTCAGTTTCTTTTGTTTGGCAGCAAGAAGTAGATGAAATGAATGTATTGCAAGCCTCTATAACAGGAATGCATCGTGCTATTGCCGCTTTAAAAATTACCCCAGAATTTATTATTGTAGATGGTAATAAATTTAGAGATTATAAAGAAATTCCGCACGAAACCATTGTAAAAGGAGATGCTAAATATTTAAGTATTGCAGCTGCATCTGTATTGGCAAAGACGTATAGAGATGCTTATATGGCGAAGATTCATAAAGAATTTCCAATGTATAATTGGGCAAAGAATAAAGGGTATCCTACTAAAGAGCACAGAAATGCTATTAGAGCATTTGGTGCAACAGACTATCACAGAAAAACCTTTCGATTATTGCCAGAGCAAATAAAGTTGAAAATATAAATTTAAAAGTATTTTTTCAGTTACAACTTGCGCAAACCCATTTGAATTTTATTTAAATAGAATCCTCATTTATATTTAAATCATACATAAACTTTTTCTATTTTTACGTTCTAAATTTAGATGATGATTAAAAAAACACGCGCAGAAATTACCAAATGTATTCTTCATAAAGTAGCCAATAAATTTAACAGTGGGCAAAATGTTTTTTCAGATGAGTTAATTCGTTTTGATCAAGAAAGTTACGATTTAATGAAGAATTTTTTACTAAAACCATTTGGTGCTTTAACGCAGAGTTATCGTTTTTCTCATCATGCAGATGTGCGTTTAAATGAGCTAAATAATTATGCTTCAGAAATTTTTAAAGAAGAAAGTTCTTTTGTAGAGTATTCTAAAAATATTGTAAATCATTTATTTGAACAGTCTAATTCTGCACAAATAAAAACAGGAGATGTACTAATTGTTTTTATTGAAGGGATAGAGTATAAAGATGTCTTAACAGAGGCAATTGGTGTTTTTAAAATTGAGAATAAGGTTGATTTTTTTCAAACATATTTAGATGATAATCAAAGTTTTGATGTGGTGGTTCAAAAAGGAATTTCAACAAAAAAAATAGACAAAGGTTGTTTGATTTTAAATACATCAGACACAGAGGGTACAGTTGTTTTATCTGTAGATAATAACAATTATGACGCACAATATTGGAGTAAGTATTTCCTAGGTGTAAAACCTGCAGATGATCATAATTCACATACTCAGAGTTATTTAGAAATGTGTAAAGAGTTTTCCGAAGAGGTTATTAAACCAGAATTAGGAATGCAACAACAAGGTAATTTTCTTGCAAATACGGTAGATTATTTTAAAGAAAACGAATCTGTAGATTATGCTACTTTTAAGGATGAAGTCTTTGAGGAAGAAAAACATAAAGAACAGTTTGATGTGTATAAAAAGCATTTCGAAACTCTAAACGATGTTTTAATTAGAAATAATTTTGATGTTTCTGGCGTAGTGCTAAAGAAAGAAAAAAATAAACTAAAAACAGAAATAAAATTAGATACAAATATTAGTATTAAATTGGATGTAGATGCACCAGAAGCAGCTTCAGAATATTTGGAGAGAGGGTATGATGAAGAGAAAAAAATGAAGTTTTATAAAGTGTATTTTAACGAAGAAAAGTAATTTAGTTATAAGCTTTTGGTTACTCTTAACTTTCTTATAAATTATTAATCACAAACTCTTCAACCTCAAAAAGTACTTTAAAATGTTTTAAAATCTTTCCTTTTACTTCTTCTAACTCTAGCTTTTCACCCAATTCAGATTCCATAGATGCTACCGCTTTTCCCCGAATACCACATGGAATAATGTGGTCGAAGTAGCCTAAATTGGTGTTTACATTTAAAGCAAAACCATGCATTGTTACCCATCTTGAAGAGCGTATGCCTAAAGCGCAAATCTTGCGAGCAAAAGGAGTACCAACATCCAACCAAACACCAGTTTCTCCAGCACTTCTATCACCTTTTAAACCATATTCTGCAATGGTTAAAATTATAGACTCTTCAAGTAACCGCAAGTATTTGTGAATATCTGTAAAGAAATTTTCTAAATCTAAAATAGGGTATCCAACAATTTGTCCAGGACCATGGTACGTAATATCACCACCACGATTTATTTTGTAAAAAGTTGCTCCTTTTTCTTCGAGTTGCTTTTCGTTAAGTAATAGGTTACTTAAATCACCACTTTTACCCAAAGTATATACATGCGGATGTTCAACAAACAAAAGATGATTATCTGTTTCTATGCTAAGGTTCTTTCTTCGATTACCAATTTTTACATTTACAATTTCTTGAAGTAATGCTGTTTGATAGTCCCAAGTTTCCTTGTAGTCCTTTACAAATAAGTCTTTTAGTAATATGTTTTTGTTCATAAGTTCCAATACAAAGGTAAATAATTCATTATATTTGGACACAATATTTTATCCTAAATAAATTTCATGAAAATAAAATCACCTCTATTTCTCTTTGTCATATTAGTATTTATAAAAGTCGATTCTTCGTACTCCCAAAATACTTGGAATAAACAAGATAAGATGAATTCCTTATTAGAAAGTAAGGATCTTTATCAAAAGAAACACTTTCCATCTAATTATGAAATATTAAGTTTAGATATTGAGCTTTTTACAAATAGGTTAAAAAGTAAATTTAAAAGAGAACAGCATATTATTGAACTACCAAATGCAGATGGAAGTTTGTCAAGGTTTGTATGTAAAGAAACATCAAATTTTGAAACTAAATTACAGGCTAAATTTCCCAACGTTAAATCTTACTCAGCGCAAGGAATAGATGATTCAACTGCAATTGCAAAAATAAGTATTGGTTCAGATGGTTTTCACGCAGTAATTTTTTCTACTAATCAAGAAACAGTTTATATAGATCCATACTCAAGAGACGATAAAGACTATATCGTTTATAAGAGAAGCAGTTTAAGTAAGGTTGATGAAGATTTTAAATGTGAAGTAGAAACAACTACAAAAAAGGAATTTTCTATTTCGGATTTTAATAAAAATGCCAATGATGGAAAATTAAGAACTTTTCGATTGGCATTAGTTTGTAGTGCAGAGTATGCACAATTTCATTTAGGAGCAGATCAACAGAATATACCAGATACAGCAGCGGACGAAGTAAAAAAAGAAGCTGTTTTATCTGCAATGAATACATCAATGACAAGAATTAACGGAATCTTAGAAAAAGATTTGTCGATAAAGCTTGTTCTTGTAAATGACAACAATAAAATAATTTTTTTAGATACGGTTACAGATGGTATTACAGAGGGTAATGCAAACAGTATGATTGCTGAAGTGCAGACTATTTGCGATAGCAATATAGGAGATTTAAATTATGATATTGGTCATATTTTTTCAACTGGCGGTTCTGGTTTAGCAGGTTTAGGAGTCGTCTGTTTAACTGGTCGAAAAGCTAGAGGTGTTACAGGGATTGGTTCACCAGTTGGTGATCCTTATGATGTTGATTACGTTGCGCATGAAATGGGCCATCAATTTGGTGCTACCCATACACAAAATAACGATTGTAACAGAACAGATTCTACGGCAGTAGAGCCAGGAAGCGGATCAACAATTATGGGGTATGCAGGTATTTGTTCACCGAATGTTTTAAGCGTTGGGAGTGCGACTGGGAATAGTGATGATTATTTTCACACTGTTAGTATTGCTCAAATGTGGTCTACAATTGAAACTTCTGCAAATTGTGCATTACTTACCGATACAAATAATGAAGCTCCTGTTGCAGATGCAGGCTTAGATTATAGCATTCCAAAGTCCACTCCTTTTATTTTAAAAGGAAGTGCTACAGATGCAAATGGCACCTCTGCTTTGACGTATAATTGGGAACAAATAGATAATGAAGTAGCAATAATGCCTCCTTTAACAAACAATGCAGGTGGACCAATGTTTAGATCTTTACCATCTACTATTTCACCAAATAGATATATGCCGGCACTAGCAACTGTGCTTGCTGGTAACACTTCTTCCGAATGGGAGGTGTTGCCAAGCATCGCTAGAGATTTAAATTTTTCTCTATTAGTTAGAGATAATTATAATAATGGTGGAGGAACTTCTAGAGACGATATGTTGGTTACTGTAGAAGATGCAGAAGCTTTCAATGTTACTTCTCAAAATATACCAATAATTTGGGATGCAGGAAGCTCTCAAAAGATTACTTGGAGTAAAGGAACATCTGACATAGCACCTATAAATTGTCAGAATGTAACTATTAAATTATCTGAAGATGGGGGATTAACTTTTCCGATAGTATTAAGTGCTAATACAGTAAATGATGGTTCAGAGGTGGTAATTGTACCAAATAATGTGACTACACAGGCAAGAATTATGATAGAAGCGGTAGATAATATTTTCTATAATATAAATACCGTAAATTTTGAAATTCAATCTACAGGGCCCTCTTTTATTCTAAAAAATAATAGTGGAGACTTGTCTGCATGTAATACAATAAATCAAACGGTAGATTACACGTTGAATTTAGATTTCATCAATGGTTTTACGGAAACTGTTTCTTTTGCAACAACAGGTCAACCTGAAGGTTCTTCAGTTACATTTAGCCCTTCAACGATTAATGAAGATGGTAATGTTGTAATGTCAATCTCTAATTTAGACGGCATCATAGCGCAAGATTATACTATAAATATTGAAGGAAATAGTACAAGTGTAAATCAAAATATAGTTGTTAAATTAGGCATCACAGATTCAGATTTAGAGACAGTAATATTAGTATCTCCGACGGATGGAGCAACAGGTATTTCCTTATCAGATACATTAATCTGGGAAGCGGAAACAAATGCAAGTTTTTATGTTGTTGAAATCGCAAATGATGACGCATTTACAGAGGTTATCGCTAATGGAGAGCCAACTACAAATGCATTTAATTTAATTAACTTAGATGGAAATACAACGTATTATTGGAGGGTAAAAGCTAAAAATAGTTGTAACGAAGGGTCTTTCTCAAGTTCATTTAGTTTTACAACTGAGATACCTTCTTATTGTACTTCAACATTTACAGATGAAGCAGGAGGAACGGAGCACATAACAAATGTTACATTCAATGCAATTAATAACGATTCTGGCAATAATACTTCTGGAGGTTATGAAGATTTTACATCTATAAATACAGACGTTTTAAGAGAAATCAGCTATGCGGTAAGTGTAACATTTGATACTGGAGGATTTCAAGATCATTGTTATGTTTTTATCGATTGGAATCAAGATTTTGTATTTGATAAAGATACCGAAAGATATGACTTAGGCTCGAAGTTAGACGATGTTTCAACTGCAACACTTTCTATAGAAGTGCCTTTAGATGCGCAATTTGGAAAAACAAGAATGCGTGTTTTAATAGAATATGACGACCCAAATAATAATTTTGGTGATGGACCTTGTGATGCAGACCATTTAACAGAATGGGGAGAAACAGAAGATTATTCTATTACAATTATTGACAATACAGCTTCGATAGAGGATATTGCTTTTGAGGGATTTAATTTACATCCAAACCCAACAAAAGGAGAATTTAAACTAAACTTGACATTAGTAAACACCGATAAAGTCTCAGTGCAGTTATATGACATAAGAGGAAGATTGATTGATGAGAAAAATTATTACAATACAGTTGCAAATTTCTCTGAAAGTATACTTTTTAAAGAAGCTTCTGCCGGTCTTTACTTGTTAAAAGTAATTAATGGTGCATTGCAAACTACTAGAAAATTAATAATTAAATAAACTAAATATTTAACCAATAGGTTAATTTTAAATTCAAGGATTTAAACCTAGGAGCAAAACCATTAGAAAAGTAATTGTCATTGTATACGATAAAAAGATCGGAAAGCGGGGCAAAACGCCATTGTAACCTTGTGTTAATACCTATGTTTTTTTGCTGACTACTATATTGAATAAATGCAGACCAGAAGATACTTTTGTTAAAAGTAAGGTCTACTTTAGGTCCAATTAACCAAATAGAAGCATCTGGATAAGGATCTGGAAGGTCTATTTTATCATAATTAACTTGAAGCGATCCTGAAAATTTAGGTTGAATTCTCCACGCTAAGTTAGCTTCAAAAGAATATTTTTTACCGTTAAAAAAAGTTCCTATGGATGGTTCTATTTGATAAGAGAGCGTTTTTCTTTTATCTGACCTATAACCTAAACTAACCGTTGTGTATTTATAACTACTGTCTAGAGGCAAAGCGATTGCCCCATCTGTTCCTGTAGGGTCAAACGTACTAAAAAGATACGTAAAACGATTGTACATTTCTGCTGTGAATTCTCCTGTATTTTTAAAATTTGCCTGCCATCTGCTGATTACTGCATAATCAGAGTTTTTAAAATTTAAATCTGGTTTCCAAATAAAGATTGGAGTTATAGAAAAACTATGTTTTTGAATTGTACTTTCTATTGGCCAAAAAGTACGTTCTATTTTAGGTGTAATTTTAAAAATATCTGTTCTTCTAAGAAAGCCTAAATCAGATTCATAATTATCTCCAACATAAATACCACTTAATCTTACATTAAAATCTCTATCAAAATACTGAGTAGAAAATCCGGCAGAATAATTTTTATCTTTTACGCCTTGAGTGAAAGATTTATGTAGGAAATATTTTCCTACCCATGTATTATCTTCAGATGCAAGACGATAATCTAATCCAATAATTCTATTGTATTTGTCTTCATCTGTAAGAAAACTGTATTCTTTTGTAGCCTGCTTGTTAATAAACATTACGCTAATATTAGATCTCTTAAACACTTTTTGCTGAAGCGTAATAACCGAATTATTTACGGTAGGGATTTCATTTTTAATATCTTCTGCGGTTTGCATTGTTAATAAACCAACTCTTAAATTGTTATTTACTTTACCACTTAGTCTTACTCCTCCAATAATATTATTCTCTATAGTATTGCCATTAGCATCTTTTGCAATACCTATTCTTCTGGAGAAAAAAGGATTAGAATCCCTGTTATTTCCAAAATCTGCAAAAAGATCACTATTTTCAATAAAAAACTGTCTTCTTTCGGGCAATGAGATTTCAAAACGGGTAAGGTTTGTAACTTGCTGGTCTACTTCTACTTGAGAGAAATCTGGATTTATAGTTAAATCTAAATTTAAACTATTACCAATGGTAAACTTTGCATCTCCGCCAAACTTTAAATCTGTTTGTGAAACATCATTTTCAAAATCTTTGGCTGTAATTGTATTTATATATGGTATTATAGAAACAGGAGTTTTGGACTTGCCTAAGGGTTTTTCAAAAATCATTTCACCCATATATGCCAAGTTAAATATAAATTGATTTTGAGGTATATTTACCCATGTATTTCTTTCATTATCTTGTGTATCAAATTGGTAACTGTTAAATCTCCATTTTGTTTCACCCTCTCTATATTTAAAAGCAGATAAAGGAATAATCATTTCTGCGATATAGTGGTCTTCTTTTATGGCTGTTTTACATTTCCATTTAGTATCCCAGGCCATTGTAAAACCTCTTAATTCAGAGCCACCTCCAGAAAGCAGCATTTCTCTTTTTATCCCGTAGGGGTTTGTTCCAAAAATAAATGCATTTGTACCGTCATTAAATGTATCGAAAAGTAATGTGATATTGTCACTACCACCTGCACTAAAATCTCTTCTAAGTGAAGGAATTATAAAACTATTTGCCAACGCATTTACTTTTATACCAACATACAGATTGTCATCATCAAAAAGAAATTTAATAGTGGCTTGTTGTTTTGCTTGTATGCTATCTAAAGGAAAATATTGCCAAAAACCCGAGGCTCCTTTCGTATTTTTCCATTCATCTTCGCTAAGCTCTGCATCTAAAGTTATTGGATTATCAATAAATTTAACAGATACTGCCTTATTCGTTGTTTGGGAAAAAGCACATATTGCAAAAAGGACAGTAACAAATAATAGAATATTTTTCACTAAGATTGATTTTTATAAATCTAAATGTAATAAAAAAAAACTTTATTTTTATACCAAGAAAGTATATTTGAAGAGTGCTTAAAAGGAAAGTACAATGTTGGCTGTTATACCTGTACTTTCAGGGACAAATCTACAAACTCCTCCAATGCATATAAGACCACCACGCTGTCTTCCATAATTTAGGGTAAATCTTTGTGCACCTTTTGTATAACTTCCACCTAAATTGTAATAATTAATTTTTTTTGATTCATCATCATTTCCATAATTGTAAATGTTGTTTGCATAGATAGCAAGTTTCGAGTTTAGGTTAAATTCTAACGTTGCCCCCGTCCAATTTTTTTTATCATCTTGAGTCCATAAATGCTGCGCTTCAAAACGCAATGACTTTCCTGAGCCTAGTTTGTAAGTTGCCTCACCTACAAAAATATCTGTTTCTACATTACCAAAAGTTTCTTCTATATATCGTTTATTGTAGCTTTGGTTTACGTAATAAAAAATTGAACTCCAACTTCTTGACCATTTTTTACGTATTTCTAAACTAATTTCTGAAAAATATTTTTCACCAATTCCAAATGTGTCAGCACCATAATCGAAATTTTCATAATCAAAGTCACCACTTAATCCAGCCCAATAAGACATGTTTAATGCGATTTTTGTTCCATATTTTCCACCTAAGACAGTTTTCTTTTTAAGGGTGTAAAATAGATCAACTTGCCCGCCAATCTCTCCAATTTTTAACAGCGTCGGATCTTGAAAAGAAACCTGAGGCTGAGCTTGATAGACATATATGTTTGTTAGTAAGTAATCATGCTGTTTTGTTAAGGCTGGTATATAATTAATAATATTTTGATTGTAAATATTTCCAGTAGCATTTCTCTCAGAGTAGAAATTCATATTTTCAATTCTTCTAAAATTAGCATTTATTCCAAAACCTTTTTTACCATAACCAAAGTCAAAAAGAAAGGCGTTACCAGGTTTTACATTTCTAACTTCTTGAAGAATAATCAATCCATCGTTACTTTTAGAGACAAACTCTGCGCTAGAATAAAAATTATTCTTTGAAAAATTCACTCTAGCAGAGATTGCATTTGTAAGATCGTTAAAATTAAAAACTAAATTATCGTTTACTTCCTTTCTACCAACATAACTAAAACCTAGATCTAAATTCCAAGTATCAACCTTTAAGATAGAAGATATGTTTATTTCTGAATTAAAACCATAGATACTGGCATCAGAAACATCAAAACCACTTCTCTGACTTCCATATAAAGCAGAAAACTCAATATTGTCTGAGGGAGAAAACTTAACTTTTGCACCTCTTAATGCATTGTTTATTCCTAATTGACGGTTTTCCCACGAACGTAAAATTAATCCACTACCATATTGTTCGTAAAAATATCCAGCAGCAACCTCTATTTTTTTTGACTTATAACCTGCATAATAAAGCGCAATATTTGTTTGATTAAAATCAGGAGAATAATTCAACAGACTCATCGGTTCGTAGCTTTCTGCCTGTATTCCAAAATAAAAATTGGATATCAAATAATCAATTTTTAAATAATTATTTGATCTAAATTTATTTTCTTCAGTAAAATCCCCTGTTTTTTCGTCATCCATATAATATTGTGAATTCGATTCAAAACCAACGGTAAGATTACTATTGTTTTGAGCCAATGTTATTGACGTAAAAAACAACAACTGCAAGGCTATTATATTTTTCATTATTTCTAAATAATTTTAGAGATTAGTTTGAGTTTTCTTTAATGATATCGTAGAATTCGTCTTCAACTCCTGGGGAATACCCAGAATGGATATATATAATTTTAGAATCTTTTAAAATAATTATTTGTGGAATAGTAGATATATTTAATGCTCTTTTTAATTCTTGATTTTTATCTAACAGAATTTTATAAGGCCATCCTTTACCATTAACCATAGGTCTAATTCTTTTTTGAGTTCTAGCGTCATCGGTTGAAATAGCGATCAATTCCATATTAAAGTCTTCTTGCCAGTCTTCATAAACTTCACTTATTGCATCTAATTCATTGATGCAAGGCACACACCAGCTTGCCCAAAAACTTAGTATGGTAATTTTGTCTTTTGAAATTTCATCTTGAATTTTAACGGATTTACCATTTAAAGTATTTAAGGTGATATTAGGAATTGTAGTTTGACTAAAAGCAGTATTATAACACAGGAAGTAAACTAAAACTAAAAGATATTTCATAAGAAAATTTTTAAAATAAAAGTTGTGTTAATGTATGAAAAAATAGCATTAGATTAAATTTTAAATCACGTTATCAGCGTAAGCCTATTTTTTTAATTTTGCAACAAGTGATGTTTTTTTAAGTATAAATAATTAATAAAAATATATATTTACTCAGAGTTCCAATTTAAATTTAAGTACTTACTTGTTCCAAATAATAAATTGGAACAAATGTTTAGCCTTAATTTAACTCTTCGTCTGAACAAATCTTATCTTTATACCGATCAAAATTGATCCTTGTTTTAATATTCAAAAAAAAGTATAAATATAGTGTAGGTTTATAAATTCATTAAAAAATTAAGAATTATGAAGTTAAGAATGTTATTTTATTTTATTTTTATTTCGGTTTTATCTAGTTGTTCATCACTTTCAGAAGAAACACCCTCTATTAGTATTACTTCAGATAAATCAACTCTCGAAGTAGGAGAGACTATTACTTTTACGGTTGTAGATAGTGAAGATGTAAATATTACATCTCAATCCGTTATCCTTATAGACGGTAATTCAATCTCGGGTAGTACTTTTGTGCCTTTACAAGCAAAAACTTATGAAGCTACCTCTTCATACGAATCATTAGTCAGCAATAAAATTGATTTTACCGCTACTCTTCCTTCAAGTTTTTCTAAAAAAGCAGTAGTTGAAGATTTTACAGGTACATGGTGTGGTTATTGCCCAAGATTATCTTATGCTGCAAGTCTTGTTGAAGAGCAAACCGACAAAGTTTTTGTAGTTGGTGTTCACAACAGAGATCAAATGGCTAACAGTTTTGGTAGTGCTTTGGAAGGAGAATTTAGTATTTCAGGTTTTCCAACAGCCTATATAGATAGGGCAAATAAATGGCAGGGGAATCAACCTTCTAATATAGAACAGGCTTTAAATGCAGCAGAAGGAACTGTAAATATTGGTTTAGCAATTGAGTCTTCATTGACTGGGTCAGTTTTAGATTTTAAAGTTTACCAAGGGTTTTTAGAGAACATGACTGATGTTAAATTAGTTGTTTATGTATTAGAAGATGGAATATTAGCTAATCAAATTAATTACACTAGTTATTACGGTGGAGTAGGTTCAAGTGGAGTAAGTACAATTGTTGATTTTGAACATAATGGAGTTTTACGATATGCTGCTACTGATGTAATGGGAGATCCAACAACATCTACTGCAGGGGTGCACGAGAAATCATATAGCGTAGACCTTAGTTCTTATGATGTTTTAGTGCCTGAAAATACAGGTGTTTTAGCAATGTTAGTAGATGATTCAGGAAAAGTTTTATACAATGCTCAATATGTTATAGCTGGTCAAAACCAAGACTTTGACTAGGTATACTAAACACCAAAGTCTAAAAATTATAAAAAAATCGAACTTTAGAAAGTCCGATTTTTTTTTCACCTGATATCCTTGATTATCTAGAATCTCTTTGAAGTTTAGAAATTACAAAATTATTACCAGGGTTATTTATTTACACGGAGCCTAAATTGAAAATATTAATAAATACTGATTTATTAGTTATTTGGTAAAAAGTACTTATTGGAAAAAGACCTGTAATAAAAAAGCCTCATCTATTTATAGATGAGGCTTTTTAAAATATATTTATTTATCCTAAAAAAGGATATTTATAATCTTCAGGAGAAATAAAAGTTTCTTTTATCAATCTAACAGAAGTCCAACGTAATAAGTTTTGTGCAGAACCAGCTTTGTCATTTGTACCAGAAGCTCTCGCTCCACCAAATGGTTGCTGACCAACAACTGCACCAGAAGGCTTGTCATTAATATAAAAGTTTCCTGCCGCATTTTCTAGCGCTTTAGAAGCTTTCTCTACTATATATCTATCTTTAGAGAAGATAGCACCCGTTAATGCATATTCTGTAGCTTCATCAACTAACTTTAAAGAAGCTTCCCAATCTGTGTCTTCATATACATACACAGTCATTACTGGGCCAAATAACTCAGTAGTCATCGTTGCATATTTTGGAGAATTACTAACAATTACTGTTGGCTCTATAAAGTAACCAACAGACTTATCATGATTTCCACCAATAATAATTTCTGCGTCTTTATCTGTTTTTGCAGCATCTATATAGCTTGCAATTTTATCAAAAGAACCTTCATGTATTACTGCATTTACAAAGTTCGAAGTGTCTTCTGGAGACCCCATTTTTAATTCACTTGCTTGTGCAATTAAATGCTTCTTAATATCTGGCCAAAGTGAAGCAGGAATGTAAGAGCGTGAAGCAGCAGAACATTTTTGCCCTTGGTATTCAAAAGCACCTCTAGTCATTGCCGTAGCAACTTGCAGAGGGTTTGATGAATTGTGTACCCAGATAAAATCTTTTCCACCAGTCTCTCCAACAATTCTTGGGTATGTTTTATATGTGTGAATATTATTTCCAATTTGTTTCCATAATTCTTTAAAAACATGAGTAGAACCTGTAAAGTGTAATCCAGAGAAATCTGGAGACGCTAATACGGTATCAGAAATCATAACAGGATCTCCGTAAATTACATTTATAACACCATCTGGTAAACCAGCTTCTTTAAACAAATCTACAATTACTTGTGCAGAGTATGCTTGATGATCAGAAGGTTTCCAAACAACAACATTACCCATTAAAGCGGCTGATGCAGGTAAATTTGCAGCAATAGATGTAAAGTTAAAAGGAGAAATTGCATATACAAAACCCTCTAAAGGTCTGTACTCAACTCGGTTCCAAACTCCAGGTGAGGATGCTGGCTGATCTTTAAAAATATCCGTCATGTATTCAACGTTAAATTTAAAGAAATCAATCATTTCACAAGCCGCGTCAATTTCTGCTTGAAATACATTTTTAGATTGCGCAAGCATTGTTGCAGCATTCATTCTAGCTCTATAAGGTCCTGCTAATAATTCAGCAGCTTTTAAAAAAATAGAAGCACGTTCCATCCAGGAAACGCTAGACCAAGCCCCTCTGGCAGCCAAGGCTGTTGCAATTGCCTCATCTACATGTTTTTTGTCTGCAGTATGGTATTGGCCAACTACATGTTTGTGATCATGAGGAGGTGTAATATTTTTTGTATTTCCTGTTCTAACTTCTTTTCCATTAATATGCATTGGCACATCAATATTGCTGTTAAACATTGTTTTATAGGTAGCTAATACTTCTTCTCTTTCTTGAGAACCCGGAGCGTATCCTTTTACGGGTTCGTTCACTGCTTTTGGAACATTAAAAAATCCTCTTGCCATTTTGTAATCGTTTTAAATGTTTATAATTAAATAACCATTCCTATTCTACCTTTATCCTTTCGAAGATCCGAAAATTCAGCGTGGGAAAGAAATCATCCCGAAGTTGCACAAAAGTAATGAATTTTATTAAAAAGCGACTTTATTTCTCATTAAGTATCTTAAAGATAATTCATAATAAACTTAATAGAATTGTAAAATATTGAAGTGTCTAAATTTTAGTAACTATCTAAAAGTCAGTTATTATTTGTGTTTTTTCTAGTTTAATAAAACCGGGATCGATAATTGAAAAGTAGGGACATACACTTTAAATTGTTCGTAGGTTTCTAAATTTATCATTGTGTAAAAACCTTTCATTGCACCAAGGTTAGATTCTAAAAAACAACCAGATTTGTATGTATAATTATCATCTGGTAATAAGGTTGGTGTTTGGCCAACAACACCCTCTCCACTTACAATTTCTGTTCCGTTTAAAGAGTCATAAATTGTCCAGAATCTATCCGTTAACTTCACGGTTTCTGAACTTCTGTTTTCTATTGAGATGGTATAAGAAAAAATGTAGTACAGTTTATTATTCCTATAACTGGTGCCGTTATAGTTTGTTTCTACAGATATTTTTATGCCTTTAGTAATTTGTTGAATCATACGTAAGTAAATATAGCTTTTTTGATTTGTATTTACAAATCAAATTTCTAATTATTTATTTTGATCGAAATATCCTTGTCCAACGCCAATAACACGGTCATACAAACCGCCACTAGGTTTATAATATACAAGTACTGTATATTCATTCTCAGTTTGGAAAAAAGTACCAGTAATATCATTTGTATTTGTAACATTATCCATGCCAATGGTAGCAAAAGTGTAATTATAAAAACCTTGTTTTAGTAAAATTTTTGTAGTGTAGGTTTGGTTTTCAGGGTTATAATGCATCTTATTTTCGTTAGAAATAGAAAAGTCATTAAAAGCACCATAAACGTATACTTCTTTTTCTTTAAACGGTGCGTTTACTTCTATGGTAAAATGCATTAAGGCATAATCAGCTTCTGTATTGTTATCATTACCTTCTAATGTTCTTATTGCAAATTGGCCGTTAATATCAGGGCTATACGTGTATTTAGCAAACTCATTAAAGGTAAACGGGTATAGATAATGGTTGTAAACATCTTCTTTTGTTATTTTTACAATATTTAAACTTTTATTTCTAATAATTTTACTGTCAAAATTTAGGTATTCATTTCCTCCCCAAAAATTTGTCTTATTTGTGTAAGTATATAAAAGTTGATTTGGTTTAAAAAAAGTAGGTTGTATCTTGTTTATGATTTCATTCCAATTATTATTTTTAATAATAGTAACATGTATTTCTTGGTTCGGATTGTTTATTCTAATACTTGGATGATTTACAGAGAACTGAATAGTTTGTTGGGTTTTTACTGTCTTTATATTTCTGCTTCTATCCACAGAAACTCCTATTATTGTCTTTTTTTCATATAGTACAAACCTCCTTGTAAACACAACATCATCATAGCTGTTTAAAACAGATAAAAGATAATTACCGCTTTTGGTAATTACAGTATTTATGTTTGGTATTTTAACAGAATAATGACTATAATTTTGCAGTGTGTTAAAAGAATTGGTAATATTAATAATAGTGTTTTGGTCAAAACCATTTATAAACTGACTCGAAAGCAATCTACTTTTTTGCCAATCATGTGTCATGTGTTCTATTTTGTATTGGTACTCTTTGCTATCTGCCTCTAAATCATCAAAAGACAATTTTAAGACAGTTCCTAGAGGAACTATGGCCGTAAAAACATTTTCTTGCAGCGGTCTTAGTTGAATGGACTTTATGTTTTGTGCATTTAAAGAAGTAATTAAAATTAATAAAAGCCAAGTTATTTTTTTTTGCATTTTTTTGTTGTGGATATTTATCAAAAATAGGAAAATTAATAGATACATAGTTCTTTATAAATAAGATAACTGTTTTTATTATAAATTAATGAATAAAGATAAAATGTACTTAAATTCAAAGAATATGGTTTTTTTAGAGACCATTTCTAAGGCTTTAGTAATACTTATTATTTTTTTTGCAAAAGGGTGTTTTGTTTTCTAGAATAAAACTATTTAGAACAAATATAAATAAGAATATTTAACTAAGATTAACTGTTAATTATATCAGTCCCCATTCACAAAATCTTTAAATTTGCATGATTTTTTTAGATAACTAAACATTCCAATTTACTATGTCAAAAGACATTCGTATTAAAAAAGGCTTAGATATTAAGCTGGTTGGCGTTGCCGAAAAAAACACTACTAAGAGTTCTCAAAGTAGTGTATACGCAGTAAAGCCAGAAGATTTTCACGGAATTACGCCTAAACTTGTAGCCAAAGAAGGAGCAGATGTAAAAGCAGGGGATACACTTTTTTATTCAAAAAGTGACGAGCGCATTTTATTTCCAAGTCCGGTTTCTGGAAAAGTTACTGAGGTAATTCGTGGCGCAAGAAGAAAAGTATTAGCAGTAAAAATTGCGGCAGATACAACGCAAGTTTATAAAGATTTTGGAACTAAAGATGCAGATGCAATGTCTGCAGAAGAGGTTAAGAATCATTTATTAGCTTCAGGTTGTTGGCCATTTGTAAAGCAGCGTCCTTATGATGTTGTTGCAAATCCGAATCAAGCACCAAAAGCAATTTTTATTTCTGCCTATGCAAGTGCACCTCTAGCAGCTGATTTAGAATATACTTTAGCGGGAAAGGAAGTAGAATTGCAAGCGGCAATAACAGCTGTTTCTAAATTAACAGAAGGTTTAGTGCATGTCTCAGTTGGGGCAAATACTACTTCTCCTTTGGCTAATTTAAAGGGAATAGAATTACACAAGGTTTCAGGACCACATCCATCAGGAAATGTAGGTACACAAATAGCAAAATTAGATCCTATTAATAAGGGTGAAGTTGTTTGGGTAATTACACCACAAGATTTAGTAGTTATTGGTGAGTTGTTATTAACCGGAAAACTAAACTTAAGCAGAACAGTTGCTTTAACAGGTTCTCAGTTTAGTAAACCAGCATATGTAACTGCAATCTCAGGAGCTTCCATTGCAGATGTAACTGCAAATAACTTAAACGATGACAATACAAGAATTATCAGCGGAAACGTACTTTCTGGAAAGGAAGTAAAAGCAGATGAGTTTTTGGGGTATTATGACAATCAGATAACAGCAATACCAGAAGGAGACGATTATGAATTTTTTGGATGGAATAAACCAATCTTCAATAAAATATCTACTTCTAGAGCATTGACTTTCTCTTGGTTAACACCAAAGAAAAAATACGACCTAAACACCAATACAAATGGTGAACATAGAGCCTTTGTAGTAACAGGTTCTTATGAAGAAGTATTTCCTTTAGATATTTATCCGATGCAATTATTAAAAGCATTTATGTATAAAGATTTAGATGAGATGGAAGCTTTGGGAGGCTATGAAGTTGCGCCAGAAGATTTTGCTTTAACAGAATTTGTTTGTGTATCTAAACAACCTCACCAAAAGATAATTCGCGAAGGTTTAGATTTAATGAGAGAAGAATTAGGATAAGATTATGAGCTTAAAACAAAACTTACACAATTTAAAGGAGAAATATAAAGGAACCAAAATGGCACCTGCGTTTAACGCAATTCATACTTTTTTATATTTACCGAACGAAGTTACTCACGTAGGAGGAACTCACATTAAGGCAGCAGATGACTTAAAGCGTACAATGAATATTGTAATTATGGCTTTAATACCTTGTTTGCTTTTTGGAATGTTCAATGCAGGTTATCAACATTACGCAGCCATCGACAACTCTTTAAGAGCAGACGTATTGGCTAACTTTTTTACGTTTGATAATCTATGGATTGGAATTATAAAAGTATTGCCATTAGTAATTGTTTCATACGGAGTTGGTCTTTTAGTAGAATTTATTTTTGCAGTTATAAAAGGGCACGAAGTTGAAGAAGGATATTTAGTAACAGGAATGTTAGTTCCATTAATTGTACCCGTAGATACACCATTATGGATGTTGTCAGTTGCAGTTGTCTTTGGAGTTGTAATTGGTAAAGAAGTATTTGGAGGAACAGGAATGAATATCTTAAATCCGGCTTTAACCATTAGAGCGTTCTTATTTTTTGCATATCCAACTTGGATGTCTGGAGATAAGGTTTGGGTCTATGATGCTGTTGAGAGAACAGGAACTGCCGATGCAATTTCAGGAGAAACTATTTTAGGTAGTTATGCACAAAACCAAGAAGTAATGTATTCTACATTCGATAAGTTTATGGGATTCATTCCAGGTTCTGTTGGAGAAACTTCTACCTTTTTAATATTGATAGGAGCTGCTATTTTAATTTTTACAAAAATTGGAAGTTGGAGAATTATACTTTCAGCATTTATAGGGGCAGCAGTTATGGGTTTAATATTTAACCAAGTGGTTGCTGCAGATATTATTACAGAATCTAGTAAATTTTATGGCTTAATGAACACTGTTTGGTGGGAACACTTAACTATTGGTGGTTTGGCATTTGGAGCTGTTTTTATGGCTACAGATCCGGTTACTGGTTCACAAACAAATAAAGGAAAATGGATTTATGGTTTCTTAATTGGTTTTATTTCAATTATGATTCGTGTATTTAATCCAGCGTATCCAGAAGGTGTATTCTTAGCAATTTTGTTAATGAATGTGTTTGCACCAACAATAGACCATTATGTGGTTCAAGGAAATGTAAAGAAAAGATTAAATCGTACTAAAGTTAAAACTGCCTAATTATGAGTAAGAGAACAGATAGTAATGGATATACAATGATGTTTGCTGTAGTAATGGTATTCGTTGTTGGTTCTTTGTTAGCCTTTTTAGCATCGTCTTTAAAGCCTGCAATCAAAGAAAATGAGAGAATAGAAAAGCAGCAAAATATTTTGTATGCGATGGGTGTAAATGAAAATGATGCATCTAATGCAAATTTTGTTTCTACAAAAATTGCTGGTGCAGAATTTAAGAAATACATCAAAAAACAATTGGTTTTAGAAGTTGAAGGCGATAAGATTCTTAGACAACAAAATAGAACTGAATATATGTCTGAAAACAATAATAAAGAACCTTATTTAATTGATGTTAAAAAACAACAAGCAAATGCAAAAGATGGTAAAGTAAGAAAGTTGCCTTTATTTGTTGGAGAAAAAGAAGGTAAAACATTTTATGTAGCACCAATTAGAGGAAAAGGGCTTTGGGATGCAATCTGGGGATATGTTTCTATGGATGAAAATATGGTAGTACAAGGTGCTTATTTTGATCATAAAGGAGAAACGCCAGGCTTAGGAGCCAACATAAAACAACGTTATTTTATGGATGATTTTATTGGAGAACACCTAATGACAGATGCAGGAGTATTCAAAGGAATTACCGTAAAAAAGGGGAATAATGATGCCGTTAATGAAGATAAAACAGATTACGAAGTAGACGCAATTGCGGGTGCAACAATTACCGGTGATGGTGTTTCTGCTATGATAAAGAAAGACTTATCATTATATGTGCCTTACTTTAAAAACTTAAAAAAATAATTTATGGGACTTTTATCAAAAAGAGACGCAGCATTACTTACAGACCCATTAGCAGATAATAATCCAATTACTATTCAAGTACTTGGTATTTGTTCTGCTTTAGCAATTACAGCAGAATTAAAAGCTTCTATTGTAATGGCAGTATCTGTGCTATTTGTATTAGGTTTAGGAAACGTAGTTATTTCTTTAATGAGAAATATCATACCTTCAAAAATTAGAATTATTGTACAGCTAATTGTAGTTGCTACTTTAGTAATTATTGTAGATTTAGTACTAAAAGCATTTGCTTATGAATTAAGTAAAACACTATCGGTTTTTGTAGGGTTAATTATTACAAACTGTATTATTATGGGGCGTTTTGAAGCTTTTGCTTTAGGAAATGGACCATGGAGAGCTTTCTTAGATGGTATCGGAAACGCAGTTGGATATGGTGTCATTTTAATCGCAGTTGGTTTCTTTAGAGAGCTTTTAGGTTCTGGTACTTTATTAGGTTTTAAAGTTTTAGGAGATCCAATAGAAAAAACAGGGTTATACGCAATAGGATACGAGAATAACGGATTTATGTTACTATCGCCAATGGCATTAATTGTAGTTGGTATTCTTATTTGGATACAACGTAGCAGAAACACATCATTAATAGAAGAAAATTAGAAGTTAGTAATTAGTAGATAGTTTTTGTAAGAGAATACTAAGAACTAAAAATTCAAAAATATGGAACATATAGAATTATTTTTCAAGTCGATATTTATAGATAACATGGTATTTGCAACTTTCTTAGGAATGTGTTCTTACCTTGCGGTATCTAAAAAAGTAGCTACTGCTGTTGGTTTAGGAGCTGCAGTAATCTTTGTATTAGCAGTAACTGTGCCTCTAAACTGGTTGTTAGATCAGTACATATTAAAAGACGGTGCATTGGTTTGGTTAGGTCCAGAATATGCAGATTACGATTTAAGCTTCTTATCATTTATTATGTTTATTGCAACCATAGCAACTATGGTGCAATTGGTGGAAATAATTGTTGAAAAATTTTCACCATCATTATACAATTCGTTAGGTATTTTTTTACCATTAATTGCAGTAAACTGTGCAATTTTAGGAGGAAGTTTATTTATGCAATCTAGAGAAATCCCTTCTTTAGGCTTGGCATTAACGTATGGAGTTGGTTCTGGAATTGGTTGGTTTTTAGCAATTTTAGCAATTGCTGCAATTCGTGAGAAAATTAGATATTCAAGCGTTCCTCCTGCATTAAGAGGTTTAGGAATTACGTTCATTATAACAGGCCTAATGGCCATCGGTTTTATGAGTTTTGGTGGAATGTTAACTGGTGGAGACGAAGAAGTAAAGCCAGCTGCAGCGCCTGAAGTTGTTATCGAAAAAGTAGAAGAAAAAGTGAAAAAAGAAGAAATAGCAAATAATACTAAAACTATAAAATAATATGATTTTAGCCGCAGGAACGTCAGGAACAGTGATCGCTACAGTTGCAGCCTTTTTATTAATAACCTTGTTATTGGTAACGTTGCTATTGTTTGTGAAACAAAAATTATCACCATCGGGTCCCGTAACCATTATGATTAATGGAGAAAGAGAAATAGAAGTAGCTTCAGGAGAGACGTTGTTAACTACTTTAGGAAGTAATAAAATTTTCTTACCATCTGCATGTGGTGGTGGTGGAACATGTATTCAATGCGAATGTCATGTAAACGAAGGTGGAGGTGAAGCGCTACCAACAGAATTACCTCACTTTTCTAGAAAAGAATTAAAAAGTGGTGCACGTTTGGCTTGCCAAGTAAAGGTAAAACAAAACATGAATATTTCTATTCCGGAAGAGGTTTTTGGAATTAAAAAATGGGATGCAGTAGTTGTTAGAAATTACAATGTAGCCTCTTTTATTAAGGAATTTGTTGTAGAAATTCCTGCAGATATGGGTTACAAAGCAGGCGGATACATACAAATTGAAATACCTCCTTGTGAAGTAAAGTTTGCAGATATGGATATTACAGCGCATCCTGAAGAGCATGACTCACCAGATAAATTTAAAGCCGAATGGGACAAGTTTAAACTGAGACCTTTGGTTATGAAAAACAAAGAAACTATCGAAAGAGCATATTCTATGGCTTCTTATCCTGCAGAGGGAAGAGAAATTATGTTAAATGTACGTATTGCAACACCTCCGTTCGACAGAGCAAAGGGTGGTTGGATGGATGTAAATCCAGGAGTTGCTTCTTCATATATATTTGGTTTAAAGAAAGGCGACAAATGTGTAATTTCAGGACCTTATGGAGAATTCTTCATTAATGAATCTGAAGCAGAAATGTTATATGTAGGTGGTGGAGCAGGTATGGCACCAATGAGGTCTCATTTATACCATTTATTTAGAACCTTAAAAACAGGTAGAAAAGTAAGTTATTGGTATGGAGGTCGTTCGAAAGCAGAATTATTCTACTTAGAACACTTTAGAGCTTTAGAAAAAGATTTTCCTAATTTTAAATTTTACATTGCATTATCAGATCCGTTAGAAGTAGATAATTGGAAAGTAAAGAAAGATATTAGTGATGAAACTGGAGATGGTTTTATAGGATTTATTCATAATTGTGTAATCCAAAACTATTTAGATCATCATGAATCACCAGAAGATATCGAATTGTATTTCTGTGGACCGCCATTAATGAACAATGCAGTTCAAAAAATGGGAGAAGACTTTGGTCTTGCAGATGAAAATATTCGTTTTGATGATTTTGGAGGTTAGGCCTTTTATCGTCTTAAATAGGGTTGAGAAAGTTTAAATTATAGAAGACCGATTCAGAAATGAATCGGTTTTTTTGATACACTAAAAATCAGTAGTTTTATACTATAAAATATTGCAATGAATTTGTTTTTTTATCTTTTTATTTTAATAAGTATTTTAGTGATAATTGGTAGTTTCCTTTATTCTTATCAGGAGCGGTTGATTTTTTTGAATGGGAAAAAGTTACAAAGAGCATTTCCATTTAAATTTTCAAATAATTTTCAAGAGATTTTTCTAAAAACAAAAGATGGTCAGGAGATAAACGCGCTGCATTTTAAATTAGAAAATCCAAAAGGTGTTGTTCTATTTTGTCATGGGAATTACGGAAATTTATTAAAATGGGGGCATAGGGTAGCGTATCTTTTAGAATATAATTATGATGTGTTGGTTTTTGACTATAGAAACTACGGGAAAAGTACAGGAAACTTCAATGAAGAAGAAATGTATACTGATGGATTGTCTGTTTATAATTATGTAAAAAAGCAGTACAAAGAAGAAAATATTGTGGTGTATGGATATTCACTTGGAGCAACGTTTGCGACAAGAATAGCCTCTGAAAACAATCCAAAAGAATTGATTTTAGAAGCTCCTTTTTACAATTTAAAACAAGCAGTGTTGTACTATTCGAGAGTTGCACCAACTTTTTTATTGAAGTATGCATTTAGAACAGACAAAGACATCACGAAAGTAAAGACTCCGATAACAATATTTCATGGAAACGAAGATAAAACAACCTCTTTTAAGCAATCTAAAAACTTAATAGAGCTCGTTACATCAATTAAAAAAGAATATGTTGAAATTGACAGGGGAACACATCACAACATCAGAGATTCTGCAATTTATAAAGATAAACTGAAAGAAATTTTAAAGCGTTAGTATTTTCTGAATGATATATATTGTATTTTTGGAATCTTATAAATTGATATGAAGCGTTTAGAAAAAATTTTAAAGGAGAAGAAATATATTAAAATTCCTTTAAAAAGAATAGCAACAAATCATTTAGAATTAAAAGCAAAAATTAATGGAGTAAAAGGTTGCTTTATTTTAGATACAGGTGCTTCTAATTCGTGTGTAGATTTTAACGCAATAGATAATTTCAATCTGATTGCCGAAGAGAGTGAGACAAAAGCTTCGGGAGCAGGCGCAACAGACATGGAAACCCAACTTTCTAAAAATAATATTTTAACAATTGGAAAATGGAACACTCATAAACTCCATTTGGTATTGTTCGATCTGTCGCATGTAAATACTGCTTTAACAGATCACAATGCAAAGGAGGTAGACGGTATTATTGGTGCAGATATTTTGCGAAGGGGAAAAGCATTTATAGATTATAGTAAAAATGTTTTGTATTTAAGAAAAACAAAAAAATAATTAATTAAAATAAGAAAACATGAGTTTGCAAAAAGAAGTAATGGATAAAATGAAGGAAGCAATGAAAGCAAAGGATACTGTTGCTTTACAAGCTTTAAGAGCAGTTAAATCTGCCTTTTTATTAGCCAAAACAGCAACGGGTGTTCAGTCAGAAATTACGCCAGATCAAGAACTCAAAATTATACAGAAACAAGTAAAGCAAAGAAAAGATAGCGCAGCTATTTTTATAACACAAAATAGACAAGATTTAGCAGATCCAGAATTAGCAGAAATAGCTGTTTTAGAACAGTTTTTACCAGCAGCTTTATCTGAAGAGGAAATTGAAAAGGTTGTGGCTTCAACAATCAAAAAACTGGGTGCTTTAGGGATGAAGGATATGGGTAAAGTAATGGGTGTTGTTTCTAATGCCCTTTCTGGGCAGGCAGATGGTAAAGTAATTTCTACTTTGGTAAAGAAGTTGTTGATGAATTAATTTTTTAAATATAATTATGGCTCCATAGTTCAACTGGATAGAATATCAGGTTTCGACCCTGACGGTTGCAGGTTCGAGCCCTGCTGGAGTCACTTACATAAACCAATCATTTTTTATAAGAATGATTGGTTTATTAATTAATAACGAGCTCTTACTCATCTTGTAATAAATATCGCTCGATACTTTCTTTACTATCTAAATTAAGTTTTCTTTTAAGACGCCCTTTTTTTATAACAACACTGCGGTATTGAATGCTTAAAATTTGAGAAATCTCATGCATAGTAAAATTTAATTTTAATAGCACACAGAACTCGAGATCTCTAGCAGTTAATTTTGGGTGTTTTTTAATAAGGTTCTTAGAGAAATATTCATTGTTTTCATTAAACTTAATAATGAAATTTTTCCAGTACTTATTCTTTTCATCTATACTTTTGTCTGTTGAATTAAACGTATTTAGTGCTTCGTGTAAATTCAGATTTAATAAATCTAATTCAATAATTTTTTTTGACAATATAGCTTTATATTTTATTGCGGTTCCCTTATAAGATTTTAAACTTTTCTTTTCTGCTCCAATTAGCGCATTTAAAATATTTGTTCTTTTTTTGTTTTGTGAAAACAAATTAATTATTTAATTTCGTCGTCCGTTCCCATAATAGTTCAAATATTACAAATTATATACAAAAATTACAAAAACTTAAAATAATTAACGATCAATAAAATAATGGTTACAAAATTTAAATTAAAGCACAAACCGTCTCCAAAACAAAAAAAGATGTTGGATATCTTTGGTATTTTATTTCTTTTTGGAATCTTAGGATTGATTCTTACGTTATTGATTTTAATAATAGGAGATATCGATCCAAACGGAGTAACTTATTTTGTATAAATTTATGGTGTCTTTTAATTTTTTTTTGAAAGTTATACTTGTATTCAACTAATATAAAAGACAAGTAACGTATTGAATATCTAGAAAGGATTGCTAAATTGCGTATTAAACTTAGATAATTGTACTCAAAAAAAATCCCTCAACTACTATTTTTCTCATTCCTTTTTTTTTTAGGTATTTTCTCACTCATATCTAATACTTCTTCATCGAAAGATACATTAGTTGAAACAGAACAATTACTTCCTGAGCAGTTAGAAAAAGTCCCTGTTAATTTAGTAGTGCATTATCCTAAAAAGGCTACTACAAAAGTACGCTCTAAATTAGACTCTCTGTTAAAACGCATTCATAAAAGACATGATTTTCACGGTGCAGTATTAGTAGCAAAAAATAAAAAAATAGTCTATCAGAATCAGATAGGGACAGCCGATTTTAAAAAGAAAACGCTCTTAAATAAGGAATCTGTATTTCAATTAGCTTCGGTGAGTAAGCAGTTTACTGCAGCGGCTATTATGTTATTACAACAAAGAAATCAATTAAAGCTTACAGACACCGTAAATACCTACTTTCCTAATTTCCCATATAAAGATGTAACTATTAAAACCCTTTTAAATCATACTGGTGGCTTACCCAAGTATTTTTGGATTGCAGAGCATAAGTGGCAGCAGAAAAAGGCACCTTCTAATAATGAGATGATGGAATTGCTAACAACAAGCAATGTGCAGCGTTTCTTTAAACCTGGACGTAATTTTGACTATTCTAATACAGGTTACTTTGTACTTGCTTCAATTGTTGAAAAAATTTCTGGAATCTCTTTTGGTTCTTTTCTAAAACAAAATATTTTTGAACCATTACAAATGACACATTCATATGTATACAGTTTTGAAAACGATTCTATTAGAGAGAATCAATTAGATGGGTATCGATTGCACAGAGGCTGGAGACATGTTAAAATTCGTAGTACAGTAAATGACGCTATTGTTGGTGATAAAAATGTATATACAACTGCAGAAGATTTATTTAAATGGACACAGGGCTTAAATTCAGGAAATCTGCTTTCAAAAGAGTCACTAGCGCTTATGTTTACCAAAGGAGAAACAATCTACGGTAGAAAAGTGCCTTATGGCTTTGGTTTTAGAATAGATACTAAAGAGAAAAATAGTATTTACCATTATGGTAAATGGAACGGATTTAGTACTGGTCTTACAACATATTTAGAAGATGATCTAGTTGTTATTGTGCTAGAACATACCAGCTACAATGCTTTAAAATCCTTAAGTAGAAAGATAAAGAATATTGTTGCTAAAAATTTCGATATTTAATTATTATAAATCAACCTCAACTCTTAAATTTTAAAGATGTTGAGGTTTTTTTACTAAATTAAATCTTCTTTTTCAATTGGGTCATTTTTTTATAAATTTTAAATCAGAGCTATTTTCGTTAGAAGAAACTCTCAATATATAAACCCCTTTACTAAGGCCTTCTACATTTATAGAAATGTTTGGTTGTTGTTCTTTACTTACTGAACTAAATATTTTTCTACCTGTTATATCATAAATTGAAATTTTATCAAGTATTAAACCTTTGGTAGTTTTGATATTTAATTCTGAAGCTACAGGATTCGGAGAGATGTAAAAATTAGTGTTAGATAAATATGAAACTAAACTTAACGCACTGCCAATTAAAGTAATTGAATTCGCTTCCTTTCTGTAATACAAAACCTCTGGATCTCCTATATTTTTATTGGGATCTGTTACGCTCAGTTCAAATTTATAATCCCCATCTTCAAGAGGCGATAAATCTAAGTTTTCTAAACTAGTTAATTCTGTATTTAAATCTCCTTGAAAGTTTAAAGACATTCCGTTATTGGTTCTTCCGGTATTCGGACTATCAATATTTAACTCATAAGTACCACCGATATCTACAGATTCTACGACCACAGCTATAACAAAATCGTCTAATGAACTTGTTCCGTCATTCTCTAAATTAGATTGGCTATAATAGGAATTTGGCAGCACGGTATCTTTTGTATATTCCGCTGTTTTTGTTGCAACTAATTTGTCTTCCGTATCCGTAACTTGTATGGTTAACTTAATAACACCGTCTAAAACTCCTGTAGTATTTATAGAGCTTACAGAAATGCTATCAGTTTCAAAGACTCCTTCACCTCTTACAACATTACCTCCCATAAGACTATAAATAGTATATACATAATTAAGACCTTCACATGGTTCGCAGCTCATAGACGCTGTTATATTGTCTACATTATAGGTATTCACCACTTTATCTGTAATCTCTACATCTAAAGGGACTGTTAATTCTATATCAGACGCTATAATATCGAAACGGACATATTCTACAAAAGAATATTCTTCCCAATTACCGGCTTTATCTTTAACATATGCTGATGCCATCCCCCATTGGCCAGGCGGCGAACCTTGCGGTAACAATAAATCAAAATTATAAACTTCCCAATTATTATTGTTTTCTGGATCTTGATTTCCGTTAAAAGGATCATTCATAGTTCCGTTACCCGATTGATACCCATGAACACCTCCTAAAGGGTCTCTAAGAGTAAAGCTAACTCCAGAAATACCTGCTTCTCGTCCTTCAAAATCAGAGAGGTCCCGAGCTAATATCGATATATTTACTCGTGTTTCTCCGTTTGGCGCTTGCGGGTTGGTTGGTTCTGCTGAAATAGAGATATTATTAATGTCTATTTCAGGTTTAAGAGAATCTGGGTACAAGGTTTCTATATAAATACTATCTCTTACTTCTTTAAATAATTTAAATTTATTTTTCTCAGAAATAATAAAATCTGCTGTGTCTTTTACATGGTATGTTCTACCAGTATTTCCTGCTATATCGGTAACGAATGAATACGTAGTAGAATAATAACCGGACTGTAAATAATCATATAATAACAAATACATTTCAAAATGTTTATCAGAATTAAATCCATTATCCATATTTTTTTCTGAATCTATTGTTGCGGGTCCTTGAATATCTCTTTCGTAAACTTCCTCGTCATTGTCGTTAGGTACAATTAACCTCGCATATCCTCTACTTGTTGGACTAGCATCATAATGTGAAAAATTAAATTTTAGCGCCCTCATTTCTTCCCCATCTTCACTAATAGTTCCAGAATTACCTCCTGTTATAAATTTATCGGTAACAATTTCATAGGCATAATCATAGTTATATGCAGGCGGTAGAATATCTTCTAAAGGGTTTTCTATATATAATTTCATTCCTATGGTAGAGCTATTCTCATAGCGCTTATTTCCAACAGGGTCTGTAACACTAAAAGAAGCTAAACTCCAATAGCCGCTTTTCTCTAGCATGCTAAAATTAGTAGTTCCGATTAAAACAGAATCTTGTGCTTGTCCATTTTCAGGATATAGACGTAAATCATGTATGGTTCCAATACTAGATGCAAACCTTAAATAAGCAACGCTTGCTCCGTCTATAGTAGGATCTTTAGTCTCTGAATGCAAACTAGCTCTTATAGTTACTACTTTGTCTTCTTCCGAGCCTCCTTCTACTTGTAATTCTATTTTAGTTACTTTACCTGGATAGGTGTAATCCGGAAATAAATTGTAAACTGTAAATGTTAAATCTTCTCTAATTTGAGCAACGTATCGCGTACCATGCATGATCCGATCTCTAACAAATTCGTATTTACGAACCGAAACAGATAAAAGTGCATCTGGATTGGTTAAATAAAATGCAATTGATTCAGCTAAATCTTCATTTGGACTTTTCAAGTGTGCATAGGCGGATACTGATTCAGTGGTATTTGTCGTAGACCAACCACTTGCGGAGGTTGGATCTTCAAACCAATCTCCAAGTTCAGCCCAATCATCTTTTAGTTCTTGATCAAAGGTATAAGCCCACAAAAAATGTGCTTTTTCGTGTAAAATCAATCTACGAGAATCATTAATGTTACCACCATTAAATGCTTTAGACATGAATTCTATTGTGTTAAATCCAGCCCATGCAATTGCAGCTGCACTCGGGTATTGAGGATTGTCTTGTCCGTTAATTCTTCTTACTAAGTATTTCAATCCTTCCTGTTTATGAAAACCTTCAGGGAGTTCTTCAAACATGGCTAATATTTCAAGTTTTTCTGAGTTAAAAAATTCTTGAAAGTTACTTCGATCTTCATTCATTAAATCCTCTGTTTCCTGATTTGCCGTCATGAACTTAACTCCAAAACGTTCATTGGCGAGCCAATTAAGAACTCCCTCGTTATTGGCAAAATCAGTGATAAAATTAACCACTGTATGGTACAATCTTTTAGAGAAGAACTTTCCTCGAATTCCATCAATAGTTACAATTTGTGGTTCAGCGTAAACAAATGCACTCTGACTTACTGTCGCATAGGGTATTTGGCTAGAATTATCAATAGAAAGATCGTTGTCTTGTTCTAAATCTGTAAGCATAAATACTCCACGTATATTTTCACCAGTTTCATAATCTAGACCATTTCCTTCACCGTATTTTCCATAAGGTAAATTTGAAAACATTTTGTATAATCTATAACTATCCTCTGAAGACCAAGGTTGAATGGAATCTGACAATATAACACCATATTCTGTTCTTAATTTTACCGCAGAAAAATCATCTGGCACTACAATAGAGTCGTTTACCACTACTATTTTTGCAGGCCCATTTACATATCTTTGTGTTGCATGACCAGCAGCACTTCCGTCATCTTCCCAAGTATAATCGTAATCAGCATCTGTAAGACCTGTTAGTGCAAAAGTTGCGCTAATATCTGTTGGCACTGTTACTACTTGTTGAGATGGATAAGTATACCCTGTTGCATCTAATTTAATGGCCCATTCGCCTTCAGAAAGATCAAAATCTACAACAGACGTTTCCGTATTATTATAGTTTGCCCACTTTTTTAGTAATATATCTGAAGATTTTTGTACAATTATGAGAATAGAATCTCCTTCTTTAATATTGTCTATTCTAACTTTAAATTCATTTTGTGAAAAGAGTGAAAAACTAAAAAAAATAGCTAAAAAAACAAGGGTTTTCTTCATCATAATATTATTTATATTTTCACAAAAATAACATTAAAATTTATTTTTTCTAGCCCAAGTTTAGCCCAAGTGTAATCTATTTTTTTTAAACAAACTAGAATTTTCATAAAGAATATTCAGATGGTAATTCATCTACAATTAAACCATCTTCTAAAGTTTGTATTAAACCCATTGCTGCTCTTTATCCAGCGATCATAGCGGTATTTGGAGAACCATTAAGTAATTGATTTCCTATGTTTCTATGGATAGAATTTATGTTATGAAGGTATTAATTTTTTTACAAAAACTCTAAAATAAATAATAGGTGGTTTTTTACTAAAGTAGAAATATTTGTGTTACAATATGCTACAATTGGTGATTTAATTTTCTTTTTATGAAACTAAATTTGTTTCATTATAAATTAATTTAAACCATTAAACCAAGCTCAAAAGATGGTAGATTTTAATTAATAAAATAATGCTTAAAAATTTTAAGCCATTTCACCTTGTTAAAAAAACATTTCACCCCTGGTTAGTATAGAGATAAAACTAGTTTTGTACCAATAATTAATAAATAGTCTTTTATAAAAAACGATACTTTTAAAATTATGTCTTTAAATAAATACTCCCTGACCAAATTTTTAAATAAATTGAACAAAAATAAAACTGTTTATTTAAGAGTTAAATTTATTTTTATAAACATTCTTTATAAGAATTATCAATCATAAATAAAACAGTAAAATAATGGTTACAAAATTTAAATTAAAGCACAAACCGTCTCCAAAACAAAAAAAGATGTTGGACATCTTTGGTATTTTATTTATTTTTGGGATCTCAGGATTGATTCTTACGTTATTGATTTTAGTAATAGGAGATATCGATCCAAACGGAGTAACTTATTTTGTATAAATTTATGGTGTCTTTTAATTTTTTTTTGAAAGTTATACTTGTATTCAACTAATATAAAAGACAAGTAACGTATTGAATATCTAGAAAGGATTGCTAAATTGCGTATTAAACTTAGATAATTGTACTCAAAAAAAATCCCTCAACTACTATTTTTCTCATTCCTTTTTTTTTTAGGTATTTTCTCACTCATATCTAATACTTCTTCATCGAAAGATACATTAGTTGAAACAGAACAATTACTTCCTGAGCAGTTAGAAAAAGTCCCTGTTAATTTAGTAGTGCATTATCCTAAAAAGGCTACTACAAAAGTACGCTCTAAATTAGACTCTCTGTTAAAACGCATTCATAAAAGACATGATTTTCACGGTGCAGTATTAGTAGCAAAAAATAAAAAAATAGTCTATCAGAATCAGATAGGGACAGCCGATTTTAAAAAGAAAACGCTCTTAAATAAGGAATCTGTATTTCAATTAGCTTCGGTGAGTAAGCAGTTTACTGCAGCGGCTATTATGTTATTACAACAAAGAAATCAATTAAAGCTTACAGACACCGTAAATACCTACTTTCCTAATTTCCCATATAAAGATGTAACTATTAAAACCCTTTTAAATCATACTGGTGGCTTACCCAAGTATTTTTGGATTGCAGAGCATAAGTGGCAGCAGAAAAAGGCACCTTCTAATAATGAGATGATGGAATTGCTAACAACAAGCAATGTGCAGCGTTTCTTTAAACCTGGACGTAATTTTGACTATTCTAATACAGGTTACTTTGTACTTGCTTCAATTGTTGAAAAAATTTCTGGAATCTCTTTTGGTTCTTTTCTAAAACAAAATATTTTTGAACCATTACAAATGACACATTCATATGTATACAGTTTTGAAAACGATTCTATTAGAGAGAATCAATTAGATGGGTATCGATTGCACAGAGGCTGGAGACATGTTAAAATTCGTAGTACAGTAAATGACGCTATTGTTGGTGATAAAAATGTATATACAACTGCAGAAGATTTATTTAAATGGACACAGGGCTTAAATTCAGGAAATCTGCTTTCAAAAGAGTCACTAGCGCTTATGTTTACCAAAGGAGAAACAATCTACGGTAGAAAAGTGCCTTATGGCTTTGGTTTTAGAATAGATACTAAAGAGAAAAATAGTATTTACCATTATGGTAAATGGAACGGATTTAGTACTGGTCTTACAACATATTTAGAAGATGATCTAGTTGTTATTGTGCTAGAACATACCAGCTACAATGCTTTAAAATCCTTAAGTAGAAAGATAAAGAATATTGTTGCTAAAAATTTCGATATTTAATTTTAAGCGTATTCAGATGTTAATTCATCTATAATTAAACCATCTTCTAAAGTTTGTATTACACCCATTGCTGCTCTTTCGCCAGCGATCATCGCGGCATTTAGAGAGCCATTTAATAATTGATCTCCAGCTAAAAATATGGTAGATTTCAACTTTGTTTCAGTGCTCGAAATTTCATATTGAAGGTTCGTTAACATAGGTAATGCTTTTTTAATTTGATATCTTCTTAAGAAAGTTACATCTTTAATAGCGCATTTAGAATACAGCTCTGCAACTACTTTTTTAATGAATACGTTTTCTTCTAATTGATGGTTTTTAATAACGGTTACAGACAATAATCCTTTAGATTTTTTATTCAAGGTTGCAACACTGGTGTGATAAAAAATATTATTTATGAGTGCATCCTCATCAGCAAGCAGGCCAATTAAAGGTTTATTTATTACACTTTTTTCGATCTGAAAATATAGGGTATCACAACTTTTCCATTGAGTCTCTTGGTTCTTTAAGTTTGAAATCAAAGGACTAGCATCTGTAGCAATAATGGTAATATGACTCTGTAAAGTATGACCATCTTCTAAAATAATATGCTTGTCTTTTACTTCTTTTACAAGTGAATTGAATTTAAAAGTAGTACTTTTTAAGTTATTTTTTAATTGATTGGGTATTGCTTGCATTCCATTTTTTGGAATTACAGCTAAGCCATCTCCAAACATTTTATAGACAAATTCAAACATTCTGCTAGAAGTTTCTAATTCGGTTTCTAAAAAAATGCCACTAAAAAAAGGCGTAAAAAAATCTTTAATTATATCATTAGAAAAACCAAAGTCTTTTAAATATTGAAGTGTTGTTTTTTCTTCAGTTTTAAAAATAACAGTTATTTTCTTTTTCTTTAAAATCGTATTAAGCTTTAAAATTTTTAATTTGTCAGAAAATTTTCCAATGGAAGATCTTAATGTTGGAAATAATAAAGAGATATTACGCAAAGGATCTCCGATAGTTTGTGCTTTTCCGTGTTTAAAAATAGTTGCACCCGGTAAAAGTTTTTGCAAGTCTAAAGCCTTATAATCTAAATATTTTTTTGCTGCAGGGTAGGAGGTTAAGAGCACTTGAAAACCGTGATCTAAAGTATAACCATCTACAAGGTCTGATTTAACACGACCCCCAACAGTAGCAGAAGACTCTATAATTGTTGGATGATAGCCATGATTTTCTAAAATTTGGGCAGCAATTAAACCACTAATTCCTGCACCAATAATATGAATTTTATATGCTGATTTCTCCATTTTCAATTGCTTTTAATTTCTCTTTCTTTTTTAAATACGAAGTGATTATTCTTTGAACATCTCTATTATCTTTTTTGGGTTCAACAAAAAATTGATAGTCTTCTGGATTTTCTAAACTTTCATCTTGACTAATATCTAAATATCCAATACCTTTATAAATACCATCTAATACCAGAGCAAAACCCACTTCATTTTTGGTTCTTCCTGTTTCTTTGATAACTAAATTTTCAGCACCAATACCCACGGAATTAATTGCTGCTTTTACTCTTTTATTATATTCTTCAATAGTTTCTTTATCACAACAGATACCTTTACACTCTTTTAACTGAAAATGAAAACAACTAGAAACATTGGTTTGCAAATGACAGTATTTTGGGCATAATTCAAATTCCGCACACAAAGATTCTAAATGAGTTCTGCATTCTGCTACTGAATAGTATTTCATGATTGCATTCGGAGCTAATTTCAATCGATTATAAGCCAGATGTATGATTCCTTTTTGGTCTTCATAAGAAAATAGTCCAATAGCTTCTCCTGCTCTTCTTTGGGCTCTGTTAAATTTAGGGTAGATATGTTTTATTTCCGAAGACTCTAGTAATAAAGCTAATAACTCACTACCTGTTTTTACAAAAGATATATCTGCAGTTTCTAAGCACATGTTCTGTTCTTTTTTCTTCTTGTCATAAAAATGACTAATAACACGTTGTTTTATATTGTTTGCTTTTCCAACATAAATAACTTCTTTGGCTAAATTTTTAAAGTAATAAACACCAAATGTTTCAGGTAGTTTATCTACTACTATTTTATCTAAAAGAGGCGGCAGTGTTGCTTGTCTAGATTTCGGATTCAAAAAAGAGTTGATTGTAAAATTATCATCTCTTAAAATTAACCGTCTAAATAACTCTACAGTAGCTTCAGCATCTCCCTTTGCTCGGTGTCTGCCGTTTATAGGAATCTTTTCCGAGGCACAAATGTTACCCAAGCTATAAGAAGGTAACCCTGGAATTATTTTTCTTGTCAAACGAACGGTGCAGAGTTTTTTTCTTTTAAAATCAAACCCTAAACTTTTAAATTCAGCATGAATTATATTGTAATCGAAGTTTACATTGTGCGCAACAAAAATAGTACCTTTTGTAATTTCTTCAACTTTTTTTGCAATTTCATAGAATTTTGGTGCGTTTCTAACCATTGCATTTGTAATACCTGTAAGATTGGTAATAAATGTTGGTATATTTTGTTCAGGATTGACAAGTGAAGTAAATTCATTCACAACTTTTTTTCCATCAAAAATTAAGGCAGAAATTTCAGTTATTTTCTGTCCTTTTTGGCCGTGTCCTGTAGTTTCTATATCTACTATTGCGTATAACAATTATCCGATTAAATTTTTTAGATCTTTAATAGTTTCTGTAGGATTTTCAGCTCCAAAAACATAACTTCCTGCAACTAAAACATTTGCTCCAGCTTCAATTAAAGCGTTTGCATTTTTATCTGTAACACCTCCATCAATTTCTATAAAGCAGTCAGATTCTGTAAAATCTATCAAATGTCTTAACTGACTTACTTTTTTATAGGTGTTTTCAATAAAAGATTGGCCACCAAAACCAGGATTTACACTCATGATGCACACTAAGTCTAGATCTTTAATTACATCTTCTAAAACAGCAATTGGTGTATGTGGGTTTAAGGCAACACCTGCCTTCATTCCTGCTGCTTTTATAGCTTGAATGGTTCTGTGTAAATGAGGACAAGCTTCATAATGCACCGTTAGTATGTTTGCGCCTAAATCTGCAAATGTTTGAATGTACTGATCTGGATTTACAATCATTAAATGGACATCAATAGTTTTTTTTGCATGTTTAGAAATTGCTTTTAAAACAGGCATTCCAAAAGAAATATTTGGCACAAAAACACCATCCATAATATCAATATGAAACCAATCTGCTCCGCTATTGTTAACCATTTCGATGTCTCTTTGTAAATTGGCAAAGTCTGCCGCTAAAATTGAAGGTGCAATTAAATTACTCATTAGTTTGTGGTTGTGTTGTTATTTTATTTGGTAAAGATAATTAATTCGTTATTGAGAATGAGATGGAAGAAGTAATATATTTCACAGATAGAGTTTAGCCTTACTTTCCCATTTGTTTGAGCTCTTATACTTTTTTGAATTGAAGCGAGCAGTGAAAGTAGAAAATAGCTTCAAATAAAAAAAAACTCTCGAAAATAAATTCGAGAGTTTTTATGAATTATACATACTGTATAAGCCGGCATCTGTAAGATACCAAAAGAGGTCTGCGACTTCTAACCTAAGTATGTCATTAAAATTTTAGATCTAGAAGTGTGTTTTAATCTTCTAATTGCTTTTTCTTTAATTTGACGTACACGCTCACGTGTTAAATCAAACGTTTCGCCAATTTCCTCTAAAGTCATTGGTTGGTGTTCGCCTAAACCAAAGTATAACTTTACAACATCTGCCTCTCTAGGAGTTAATGTTTCTAAAGCTCTGTTGATTTCTATTCTTAGAGATTCATGTAATAGTTTTCTATCAGGATTTGGAGATTCTCCAGAGTTTAAAACATCATATAAGTTCGAATCTTCACCTTCAATTAAAGGTGCATCCATAGATACGTGACGTCCAGAATTCTTCATAGATTCTTTAACATCATTTACTGTCATGTCTAATTTCTTAGCAATTTCTTCAGCACTTGGTGGACGCTCATTTTCTTGTTCTAAGAAAGCATACATTTTGTTAATTTTATTGATAGAACCAATTTTATTTAACGGTAAACGTACAATTCTAGATTGTTCTGCAAGTGCTTGTAAGATCGATTGACGAATCCACCAAACAGCATATGATATAAATTTAAAACCTCTTGTTTCATCAAAACGTTTTGCTGCTTTAATTAAACCTAAGTTACCTTCATTAATTAAATCTGGTAATGTTAATCCTTGATTTTGATATTGTTTTGCAACAGATACCACAAATCTTAAATTTGCTTTTGTTAATTTTTCTAATGCTCTTTGATCTCCTGCTTTAATAAGCTGTGCTAGCTCTACTTCTTCATCTGCAGTAATTAAATCTACCTTTCCAATTTCCTGTAAATATTTGTCTAAGGACGCGGTTTCTCTATTGGTAACCTGCTTGGTAATTTTTAGTTGTCTCATGTATTCTAATATGTAAGCTTTTAGGATTATAAAGAAGGGCTTACATATACTTATACGAGGTAAATAGGATGAATGTTACAAAAGAGTTTTATTTTTTTAAAAAAAGATAAAATTTTGTAAATATTGCTAAAGAAAACCGCTCATATTCTTATGAATTATTAAAACAGGATTGTTTAATAAATGTATACTAATGTGAAATAAGCAAAAAATGGAATGTTACTCTTTACTTTTTACAGTAAAAATATTGCCTTCTAAAAAGTAATTTGCTCTAACTTTTAATTCTTCTTCAAAGTAAATTACGTTCTCTGGTTGTATCTTAAGAAGGTAGTTTCCAGTATCCCATTTATTATTATTATTATCGTCAATAATAGCTCTTACTTTGTAGGTATTCGGTTCTAATAAATTAAAAACAAGTGTTTCAGAAGCAGCTATATATCTTCTTTCTATAATTTTATCATTTTCTTTCCCTGATAATAAATCAATAATTAGATTTTTAGAATCTTTATTGCTTATGCGTATTGTAATTTTACCATAATCTTCTAATTCTATGGTTTTAAAGTTATAATTTAAAGTATCATTTTTAACATCATATATATCTGTATAACTTCCAGGGAAAGCTTTTAATTGGTATCTTTCTTTTTGATTTTTTTTAAAAATAAAACCAATTTTATTTTCTTTTTTAGAGATGTAATTTGAGTATTTAACTCTAATAGTATCTTTGTCTATGAAAACTATTTTGCTAGTATCTATTTTTACAATAGGATTATTACTTTTAATAAAAAAAGTATCTCTTAAATGCAATGTGCCCATTGTAGATGGTTGAAGATTTAATGAATCTATTTTATTTTTTCTAAACCTTACCGTTACAGTGTCTAAAAAAGCAGCATTAGAAACAATAAAATTTAAAGAATCTACATCTATAGGAGTATGCCAATAATTTAAAGTGTCTTTATCTATTTCGAATCTAGAGATACTCTTAAAACTATCAGATACCTTAGATAATAATTTAACTTTTAAGTCTTTTATTTGCCCTTCATATCCAAATTGAATTTTACCTTTAAAAACTTCTTTCGCCCTTCTAAAACTATAGGGCTGTATTTCTTTAAATAATCTTATTGGTTTTATGGTCACACTATCCTTTGGAAGCGAAATGGTATCTGAATAAAAACCAATTTTATCGTTTTTAGGATTAAAAATATAATCGCTTGAATTTTCTTCTAAAGCCAGCAGAAGATATTTACCTTTTTTTAAGTTTGTGAAATTAAATTTTGCAGTGTCTAAAGCAGTGGTTACGTAATTAGGTTTTTGTTTGTAAATAATAGAATCTGTAAAAGTACTATCTATTCGATACAATAAGATGTTTGTTTTTTTAGAGTGCTTATTTGTAAAAGCATTGCTAACAAAACCAGAATTTTTTAAAGAATCTATATAGGTACCTGTTGAGAAAATGTATTTAAAACCTTCTAACTTATTACTTTCATTATTGTCTTCAATTGCATTACCAAAGTTAAAAATATAAGTAGTATTTGCTACTAATGTGTCTAATATCTCAATTTTTAAAGATTTACTTGCAGTTCCTTGTGGGGTTACTAATAGTGGGTTTTTTAATGGAGGAGAAACAACCAGTTGTTTGTTTAAATTTTTTAATTTAATTAATTCATTAAATTCAAGTTTTACTTCTTTATCGCTAAAGTTAATACTTTTGTATGGAGGGTTCGAGGTTACAAAAAGAGGAGCAAGCTCATCCTTTGGTCCACCATCTGGTCTTCCTGTTCTTGCGCAACTTGAAATTAAGGCGATAGATAGTAACAAAAAAAGCGTTTTATAAATAAATTTCACAAACAGTAATTTTTTTACAAATTAACAATTTATTTTTCAAATTAAAATCACAAATTTTATTCTGTATAAGACATCGTTAAAATACTAATTTTAATACCAGGAGTTTTTAAAAGTTCTTTAGCACAAGCCTCTAATGTTGCCCCTGTTGTAATTACATCGTCTATAATTAAAATATGTTTCTCTTTAAATATAGACGTATTTCTTGCTAAGAATTTAGATTCTAAATCATTAAATCTCTCAAAACGAGACTTTAAGGTTTGTGTTTTTGTAGCAGATTGTCGGATTAAAACATCTTCATTTAGGGGCACCTTTAAATGCATGCTTAAGCATTTCCCAAACTTAGTAACTTGGTTGTAGCCTCTAATTTTCTTTTTTTTAGCATGAATTGGAACAGGAACAATAAAATCTACAGTAGAAAACTCTTTGTTTTTAGCTACTATTTCTCCAATCCAATTCCCAAAGAAAACACCAACTTCTTCATTTCCTTTATATTTTAAATCATGAATTAGGTTTTTTGTAATCCCTTGTTTTCTGAAGAACAGTAATGCATAGGCTTTTTCTATTGTTATTCTTCCAGAGAAAATTCGAGAAACTTTATTTATTGTATAACTTTGAAAGTTAGTTAGTGGCAGATCATGTCTACAAAAGGTGCAAATTACTTTTTCATTTTGTAGCAACTGCTCGTTGCAATTGGCACAAATATTGGGATAGAAAAGATAAAAGAAATCTTTTAAAAGTTTCATTTTTTTTGAGTAGAGGTTCCTTTTAAAGATACTTTAAATTAATGATTTTTAGGAATTGATTTTTAAAAGTTTCATTTCCTCAACAATAAGCACGATTTACAGGCTTAAAATGAAACTATTTTTTTCTTGAAAAATTTATGTAAACGTTTATCTTTGTCGTCATTATGGCAAAACAAGAAGATCACTTTAAAAAAGTATTATCACACGCAAAAGAATACGGATACGTATTTCAATCTTCAGAAATTTATGACGGATTAAGTGCAGTGTATGATTACGCTCAAAACGGAGTAGAGTTAAAGAAAAATATTAGAGATTATTGGTGGAAAGCAATGGTGCAAATGCATGAAAACATTGTAGGTATAGATGCGTCTATTTTAATGCATCCAAAAACTTGGAAAGCAAGTGGACACGTAGATGCATTTAACGACCCTTTAATTGATAATAAAGATTCTAAAAAACGGTATAGAGCAGATGTTTTAATTGAAGATTATTGTGCCAAAATAGAAGGTAAAATAGACAAAGAAGTTGCGAAAGCATCAAAACGTTTTGGAGCATCTTTTAACAAGGAAGAATTTCTTGCTACAAACGGAAGAGTTCTAGGGTATCAAGAAAAAATTAAAACTATTCTTGCTAGAATGGGTTCTTCTTTAGAAAAGGAGGATTTAGCAGATGTTAAGTTATTAATTGAAGAATTAGAAATTGCAGATCCTTTAACTGGTTCTAGAAACTGGACAGAGGTAAAGCAATTTAATTTAATGTTCGGAACCCAAATTGGTGCTTCAGCAGAAAGTGCTACACAGGTATATTTAAGACCAGAAACAGCACAAGGTATTTTTGTGAATTTCTTAAATGTGCAAAAAACAGGAAGAATGAAAATTCCTTTTGGAATTGCACAGACAGGAAAAGCTTTTAGAAACGAGATTGTTGCTAGACAATTTATTTTTAGAATGCGTGAGTTTGAACAAATGGAAATGCAATTCTTCGTAAAACCGGGAACACAAAAAGAATGGTATGATCAATGGAAAGCAACGCGTTTAAAATGGCACTTAAGTTTGGGAATGGGCACAGAGAACTACCGTTTTCATGACCATGATAAATTAGCACATTACGCAGATGCAGCCGCAGATATAGAGTTTAAATTTCCTTTTGGATTTAAAGAGTTAGAGGGTATTCATTCTAGAACAGATTTTGATTTAAAAGCGCATGAAGAACATTCTGGGAAGAAGTTGCAATATTTTGATCACGAAGAAAATAAAAGTTATACACCTTATGTGGTAGAAACTTCTATTGGTTTAGATAGAATGTTTTTAGCTGTATTTTCTAATTCTTTGCAAGAAGAAGCTTTAGAAAACGGAACAACTAGAACGGTTTTAAAATTACCAGCAGTTTTAGCCCCTTTTAAAGCAGCTATTTTTCCACTAGTTAAGAAAGATGGTTTGCCAGAAGTTGCTCGTAAAATTTTGGATGATTTAAAATGGGATTTCAATGTTTTTTACGACGAAAAAGACGCTGTTGGTAAACGCTATAGAAGGCAAGATGCTGCAGGTACACCATTTTGTATTACAGTAGATCATGACTCTTTAGAAGATGATTCTGTAACAATAAGACATAGAGATACCATGGAACAAAAACGTGTTAAGATTTCTGATTTAAAAGAAATTATTAAAGCAGAGGTTGCTGTAAAAACTTGGCTACAAAAAATAGAAGTATAAATTTTAAGCATTTATTAAATATAAAAAATCCATTAGAATTAATTCTAATGGATTTTTATTTGAAATATATCTTAAGACTATTTTTAAAACAAAAAACAACCTATCTATAGCTATTCGCCACTACATCATTCCTGGCATACCACCTCCGCCCATTGGAGGCATTGCAGGAGCATCTTCTTTAACATCTATTAAAGCACATTCAGTAGTAAGAATCATACCAGCAACAGAAGCAGCATTTTCTAATGCAACTCTAGTTACTTTTTTAGGATCTATAATACCAGCCTCTAACATATCAACATATATATCACCTTTAGCGTCATAACCAAAGTCTTTTTTGCCTTCTAAAACTTTATTTAAAACAACAGAGCCTTCACCTCCAGCATTTTCTACAATAATTCTTAAAGGAGCTTCAACAGCTTTGTTGATAATTTGTACACCTGTTGTTTCATCTAAATTTACAGTAGTAATTTTTTCTAAAACTTTTTTTGCACGCACTAAAGCAACACCTCCACCAGCTACAATACCTTCTTCAACGGCAGCTCTTGTAGCGTGTAATGCATCATCAACTCTATCTTTCTTTTCTTTCATTTCTACTTCAGAAGCAGCCCCAACATATAAGACAGCAACACCTCCAGCTAACTTAGCCAAACGTTCTTGTAATTTTTCTTTATCGTAATCTGAAGTTGTAGTTTCTATTTGTGCTTTAATCTGATTTACTCTTGTTTTAATAGCATCTGCATTTCCAGCACCATTTACAATGGTAGTATTGTCTTTATCAACAGTAATTGTTTCTGCTGTACCTAATAAGTCTAACGTTGCATTTTCTAGTGAGAAACCTCTTTCTTCAGAAATTACAGTTCCACCAGTTAAAATAGCGATGTCTTCTAACATTGCTTTTCTTCTGTCTCCAAAACCTGGAGCTTTTACAGCAGCAATTTTTAAACCACCACGTAGCTTATTAACAACTAAGGTTGCTAGCGCTTGTCCGTCTACATCTTCAGCAATAATTAACAAAGGTCTTCCGGCTTGAGAAACAGGTTCTAGTATTGGAAGAATCTCCTGTAAGTTAGAGATCTTTTTATCAAATAATAATATATATGGATTTTCTAAATCTGCAATCATTTTATCTGCATCGGTAACAAAATAAGGAGATAAATACCCTCTATCAAATTGCATACCTTCTACAACATCTACATATGTTTCCATACCTTTTGCTTCTTCAACAGTAATCACACCTTCTTTACCTACCTTGGTAAAAGCAGTGGCAATTAACTCTCCAATCGTATTGTCGTTATTTGCAGAAATTGCAGCAATTTGTTTTATTTTTTCAGTAGAGTTACCAACTTTTTTAGCTTGTTTTTCTAAATCTATAACGATTGCAGCAACTGCTTTATCTATTCCACGTTTCAAATCCATAGGATTTGCGCCTGCAGCAACATTTTTCAAACCTTCCTTTACAATTGCTTGCGCAAGAACAGTAGCTGTTGTAGTTCCATCACCTGCTAAATCATTCGTTTTAGAAGCAACTTCTTTTACCATTTGAGCACCCATGTTTTCGAGTTCATTTTCAAGCTCAATTTCTTTAGCTACAGAAACACCATCTTTAGTTACTGTTGGCGCGCCAAAAGCTTTAGAGATAATTACGTTTCTTCCTTTAGGGCCTAGGGTTACTTTTACTGCATTTGCTAAAGCATCTACACCACGTTTTAATCCGTCTCTAGCGTCTATATCAAATTTTATATCTTTTGCCATTGTTTTTAAATTTTGCTTTTAGCTGATAGCAATTGGCTTTTAGCTAAAAAGAGTTGTTATTTTTTTTTGAGCTAATGGCAAATAGCCAAAAGCGAAATACGCATTATATAATTGCAAGAATATCTGATTCACGCATCATTAAATAATCCTTTCCTTCTAGTTTTAAATCAGTTCCACCGTATTTACTATATAAAACTGTATCTCCAATTTTAACAGTTAAAGGCTCGTCAATTTTACCGTTTCCAATTGCAACAACAGTTCCTTGTTGTGGCTTTTCTTTTGCGTTGTCAGGAATGATTAATCCGGAAGCTGTTTTTGTTTCTGCAGCTGCAGGTTCTACAAGAACTCTGTCTGCTAAAGGTTTAATTTTTAATCCCATTTTTCTTTATTTAATTAAATTATTTTTTTCTTATTAAAAATATGGCAGTAACTATGCCAATATATTAAAACTGACAATTCTTCTAGGAATGAATTTTAAGAATCTAATTTAAACAAAAAAAATGCCAACGTGTCATTCACATTGGCATTTTAAACTGTTTCTAACAAATAATTATTCGTTAGTGGTTGTTGCAGGTTCTACTGGAGTAGTCGTTTCTATACCTTCTAAAGTATTGTTTAACTCAAAATTATTATCTCCTACTCTTGGAATTGCAAAATTTGCCAATAAAATTAAAGCAAACATAGCAATTGCCAATGTCCAAGTTGTTCTGTCTAAAAAGTTATTTGTGTTTTGCACACCACCTAAAGATTGTGCTCCACCACCTCCAAAAGAAGAAGATATTCCTCCACCTTTAGGATTTTGTACCATTACGATTAATATTAATGCAATGGCTACAATCAAAATTAGAACTAAAAATGCTGTGTAACTCATATTTTATTTTTTTGTAAAATTTGTATACTTTTAATTTGGTCTGCAAAGAAACCACTTTTTTCTGGATATTTCAAACTTAAAATTTTATAAGCTTGCATTGCATTTTCGTACTTTTTTTGTTCTAAATAAACTTTAGCTAAAGTTTCTGTCATCAAAGCTACATCTTGTCTATTTTCATCAACTACTGTAGTGTATATTTTCCCTTTTTCTAAGGGTGCTATTTTAGGTTTATTTTCAATAAATTGGTCAATTAAACTTTCTTTGTTTGATGTGTTTTTTATTTCTTGCTCTTTGTCTCTAACTATTGGTTTTTTAATTGATAATTGCAACCATTGGTTGAATGAATGATTTTCATTAGATGCGAAAGACAAAGGTTTACCAATCTCTAAATCTTCTAATACTTCCCTTTCAATTGGTACTTTAGAGGTTGCTGTTATTTCAATAGTTTCAGGAGATTTTTTTTCTATTACTTTTTCATGAATGATCGTTGTATTTTTAATAACGGTTTCAAAGGAAGTAATATAATTAAATAAAACAGTTCTATCTGTCGTATATGCTGCGGTTACTTTTAACTCATTATTATATTTAAAACTGTCTAGATTTTTCAATCCTTTTAAATACAATGCTCTTGCTGGTTGAAAATAGGGAAATTCTTGAACAATAGCTTTTAATTCGGCAGTTTCTAGTTGCTGAATTTTAGTATTATTCTCTAATAACTTTATAAAAATATCTGTTTTCAAATTCTTGTTTTTTCAACTAACATCTAATCTTTACCATTTCCCAACAGAGGCATTAAATATATCTTGCGTAATTCTTTCTATAATTTCCTTAAAAGCAGATTCTAATACTCCTCCTGTAAGTTGAGAATTTGCGGGATAATCTGAATAAAAAGAAAAAGATTGTTCAAAATCTTTATCTTCCTCTGTAGTATTTATATATCTAACATTTACGGTAATAGTAAGTCTGTTTTGCGCAGATGTTTGATTAGATGTTGCACTCATTGGTGCAATTCTATAACTTGTTATTTCGCCACTAAAATATAAATCTCCATTGGAAGAAACCAATGTTAAATTTGTTTGTCTTGTAAATAAATCTTGTAATTCTAAGGTGAATTCCTGACTTAAAGTTGGTTCTATTAATTGTGCTTGATTGGGAAAGAAGTCTACTTGAAGAGTTTTTGCGCTTCCAGTACTTCCTCCTGAAAAAGAATAATATTTGCACCCTAGAAATAAGAAAGTACAGATCGAAAATAAAGCTACGTATTGTATTTTTTTCATTGATGTTGTTTTCTTAAAGATCGTATTGTTTAATTTTTCTGTATAATGTTCTCTCTGAGATTCCTAATTCTTGAGCTGCTAATTTTCGTTTATTATTATTTTTTTCTAGAGATTTTTTAATCATCTCTATTTCCTTGTCTTGTAAAGATAAAGATTCATCTTCTTCAATGGTCTCAATAAAGTCATAATTTTTTTCTTTAGAGGCATTTTGAGGAATATTAAGTACTTCTATATTGCTTTCCTTTCTTTCTTGGTCGGCATATATTTTTTCTATTAATTGATGGTTTCTTTCCTCAACTTTCTCAATATCTCCAGTTTTCATTAAATCGAGTGTCAGTTTTTTCAAATCATTAATATCATTGCGCATATCGAACAATATTTTATACATGATATCGCGTTCTGTAGAAAAATCATTGTCTTTTTTACCACCAATTACCGCAGGAAAGTTACCTGTATTGTTTGGTAGGTAATTTTGCAGTTTTAAAGCTGTTATTATTCTACTCTCCTCAATTACAGAAATTTGTTCTGCTAAATTTTTTAACTGACGTATATTTCCTGGAAAGCGATAATTTAGTAAAATAGTAACGGCATTTTCATCTAATCGAATAGAAGGCATTCTGTATTTCTGTGCAAAGTCTGATGCAAATTTTCTAAAGAGTAAATGAATGTCTTCGTTCCTCTCTCTTAGGGGAGGTAAGTGAATTTCTACCGTACTTAACCTATAGTATAAATCTTCTCTAAAGCGTTCTTTTTCGATTGCTTCGTACATATTTACATTGGTAGCTGCTACAATTCTAACATTTGTTTTTTGTGGCTTAGAAGAACCTACTTTTATAAATTCTCCATTTTCTAATACACGCAATAAACGTACTTGTGTTGTTAGTGGTAATTCTCCAACTTCATCTAAAAAAATAGTTCCACCATCTGCAACTTCAAAATATCCTTTTCGATCTTGTATTGCACCTGTAAAAGAACCTTTTTCATGTCCGAAAAGTTCACTATCAATAGTTCCTTCTGGAATTGCACCACAATTTACGGCAATATATTTAGCATGTTTTCTATGCGATAATGAATGTATTATTTTAGGAATATTTTCTTTACCAACACCACTTTCTCCCGTGACTAAAACAGAAATATCTGTAGGTGCAACTCTTATGGCTTTTTCTAAAGCACGGTTTAAATGCGTATCATTACCTATAATTCCGAAACGTTGTTTTAATGTTTGTAAGTTTTCCATTTTTCTGTAGTTTGAAACTTTGCAACTTTGTTATTCGTTTTTTTAATTATTATCAGAATACCCAATAACAGTACCTTTTAAGGTTGCAGATGTACAATCTTCAACTTTTAGCATTACAAATTCACCTAATTTATAATCCCCTTTTGTAAAAACAGCTACGGTGTTTTGTGTGTTTCTTCCTTTCCATTCATTTGGGTTTTTCTTAGAGGTACCTTCAATTAAAAATTCTTCTATTTTTCCTAAATGTTGTTGTGTTCTGTATAGAGCGTGTTCTTGTTGTAAATCTATAATTTCTTGTAATCGGCGTTTTTTAATTTCATGCGGCACATCATCATCCATTTTGTTTCCTGCTAAAGTTCCAGGTCTTTCAGAATAAGTAAACATAAAGCCAAAATCATATTTCACATATTTCATTAAGTTTAAAGTGTCTTGATGATCTTTTTCTGTTTCTCCACAAAAACCAACAATCATATCTTGAGATAAAGACATTTCTGGTATAATTTTAAAAATATTATCCACCAAGGTCATGTATTCCTCTCGGGTATGCTGTCTATTCATCGCTTTTAATATTGCATTGCTTCCACTTTGAACAGGTAGGTGCAAATATTTACAAATATTTCTATGTTTTGCCATTACATGAATTACATCTAAACTCATGTCTTGCGGATTAGAAGTGGAAAATCGAAAACGTGTTTTAGGAAATTTTGTAGCACACATGTCTAGTAATTCTGCAAAACCTACTGCCGTTGCTTGTGCCATTTCAGTAGCTTTTTTGAAATCTTTCTTAAGACCACCACCAAACCATAAAAAACTGTCTACATTTTGTCCAAGAAGCGTGATTTCTTTAAAATTTTGCGCTACCATAGACCCTATTTCTTCTAGAATACTTTTTGGGTCTCTGCTTCTTTCGCGACCTCTAGTAAAAGGAACTACGCAGAAAGTACACATGTTGTCGCAACCTCTTGTAATTGAAACAAATGCAGTAACACCGTTTGTGTTTAATCGAACAGGAGATATATCTCCATAGGTTTCATCTTTCGAAAGAATAACGTTTACAGCATTTCTACCCTCACTAACTTCACTTAGTAAATTTGGTAAATCTTTGTAAGCATCTGGGCCAACAACTAAGTCAACAATTTTTTCTTCCTCTAAGAATTTCTCTTTTAAACGTTCTGCCATACAGCCTAAAACACCAACTTTCATTTTTGGATTTACTTTTTTTACTGCGTTGTATTTTTGTAAACGCTTTCTAACAGAAGTTTCAGCTTTTTCTCTAATAGAACAAGTATTTACAAGTACTAAATCTGCTTCTTCTAAAATCTGGGTAGTGTTATACCCTTCTTTATCTAAAATTGAAGCAACAATTTCACTATCATTCATATTCATTTGACAACCGTAGCTTTCGATGAATAATTTCTTTGTGTTTCCTGCTTTATTTTTTGTTACAAGTGCTTTTCCTTGTATTTTGTCGTCTATAATTTTTTCTGTTGCTTGCATATTCAAAAGATGAAAGGCAAATATACAACCAAAAATGAAAACGAATGACAAATTGGCAGAAAACAACTTTTTTTTCAATAGAGTGCTGTTTTTTAGGTACTTACTTTTATTGTTAATTAGTACTCAAAAAACTATTTTAACTTCAGAAAAAGAGTATTTCTATTTTCTTTTCTTTCTAAGTATATCGAAATATATCTTTCTAAAAACTTAATTTTTTAGGTATTGTTTTCTACCAAATAAATGAAACAAAAAATTACTAAATAATATTTTTTATGCTAAAAAAGGACTAATAAAAAAATAATAAAAAAAAACTACATACTTTTGCAGTCTAATAAAACGTCGTTTACCTCAAATTTTTAACAGCGTTAATTACGAAAATAGAAAGATACATGGCAAAGAATTTAGTAATTGTAGAGTCCCCAGCAAAAGCAAAAACCATAGAGAAATTTCTTGGAAAAGATTTTCAAGTAGAGTCTAGTTATGGCCATATTGCAGACTTACCTTCTAAAGAATTAGGAATAGATGTAGATGGAGATTTTAGTCCTAAATATATTGTTTCAGATGATAAAAAAACAATTGTTAAGAAATTAAGAACGCTAGCAAAGAAAGCCGATATGGTTTGGTTAGCTAGTGATGAGGATCGAGAAGGAGAAGCAATTGCGTGGCATTTAAAAGAACAACTAGAGTTAAAAGACTCCAATACAAAACGTATTGTTTTTCATGAAATTACAAAAAATGCTATTTTAAAAGCAGTCGAAAATCCGAGAGATATCGATTATAATATGGTGAATGCTCAACAAGCACGTAGAGTTTTAGACAGACTTGTGGGGTATGAATTATCGCCAGTGTTGTGGAGAAAAGTAAAAGGAGGCTTGTCTGCAGGTAGAGTTCAATCTGTTGCGGTAAGGTTAATTGTAGAGAGAGAGCGAAGTATCTTAGATTTTAATGCAGAAACACATTATAAAGTAGTTGCACAGTTCTCTAATGTTGAAGGTAAAACCTTTAAAGCAACAATTCCTAAGAATTTCGATTCTAAAAAAGACGCAGAAAGTTTTTTAAATTCTTGTGCAAAGGCTGATTTTTCAATTTCAGATTTAACTAAAAAGCCAGCTAAAAAATCGCCAGCTGCGCCTTTTACAACATCAACATTACAACAAGAAGCATCCAGAAAATTAGGGTTTCCGGTAGGTAAAACAATGCAGGTTGCCCAACGTTTGTATGAAGCAGGTTTAATCACTTACATGAGAACAGATAGTTTAAATTTATCTGTAGATGCAAGAAATGCTGCCGAAGAAGAAATTACTAATTATTACGGTGCAGAATATAGTAAACAACGTGTTTTTAAAACGAAAGCTAAAGGTGCTCAAGAAGCACATGAGGCAATTCGACCAACAAGCATGAAAATGCATTCAATTGATACAGAATATGACCAGACTAGGTTATATGATTTAATTTGGAAAAGAACTTTAGCATCTCAAATGAGCGATGCTCAGTTAGAAAGAACTAATTTTAAAATTGCTAACTCTGAAAACTCAAAAATCTTCACAGCAAACGGAGAAATGATAAAGTTTGAAGGTTTCTTGAAAGTTTACTTAGAAGGAACAGATAATGAAGAGGAAGAGCAAGCGGGAATGCTACCAAATTTAAAAGTTGGTGAAAGCTTAGAGTATACTTTTATAAATGCAACGCAGCGCTTTACGAGTCCGCCATATCGTTTTACAGAAGCATCTTTAGTGAAACAACTAGAAGAATTGGGTATTGGAAGACCTTCTACATATGCACCAACAATTTCTACAGTTCAAAAAAGAGGGTATGTAGAAAAAGGACAAAACGAAGGTTTAGAAAGAGAATATCAGCAATTAATATTATCTCACGGAGCCATAAAGAGCGAGTCTTTATTAGAGAAAACGGGTTCTGACAAAAATAAGTTGATACCTACAGATATCGGAAATATTGTAAATGATTTTTTGGTTGCAAACTTTTCTAATATTTTAGATTTCGGATTTACAGCGAGAGTAGAAAACTCTTTTGATGATATTTCTGAAGGAGATGCAGATTGGATAGAAATGATAAAAGGTTTTTACACCTCTTTTCATGAGACAGTGGAAGATGTAAAAGAAAATGCAGAACGAGAAAGTGGAGAACGTATTTTAGGAAAGCACCCAGAATCTGGAAAAACAGTTTTGGTGCGGTTAGGTAAATTTGGCCCTATTGCGCAAATCGGTGCACCAGAAGACGAAGAAAAATTATTTGCAAGTCTTAATAAAGAACAAAACTTAGGAACTATAACGATGAAAGAAGCATTAGATTTATTTTTGCTTCCAAAGACTTTAGGAACTTATGAAGACGAAGAAGTAATTGTTTCTAATGGGCGCTTTGGACCATATATCCGTTTTGGAACTATGTTTGTTTCATTAGATAAAGGAGAAAACCCAATGGAGGTAGACTTGCCAAGAGCAGAAGCGTTAATTGTTGCAAAACAAAAAGCAGATGCACCTATCTACCATTATGAAGAACTACCTGTGCAAAAAGGAGTGGGACGTTTTGGGCCTTTTATAAAATGGAACTCTATTTTTATTAATGTAAATAAAAAGTACGATTTTGATACGCTCTCTGAAGATGATATTATTGAGCTAATTGAAATTAAGAAACAAAAAGAAATAGATAAAGTTCTGCATAATTGGGAAGATGTTGGTATTCGTGTAGAGAAAGCACGTTGGGGTCGTTTTAACGTTTTAAAAGGTAAAGTAAAGATTGAATTGCCGAAAACTACAGACATTGAAAAGCTTTCTAAAGAAGAAGCTGTTAAAATGATTGAATCGAAAATGCCAAAGAAAAAAGCAGTTAAAAAGAAAACCTTAGCTAAAAAGAAAACAACTGTTAAAAAAACGGTAAAAAAGAAATAATTAGTTAGTATATTGCGTACTTATTGTTAATGTGTAATGAATCAAGACTTTTTAACCCCCATAAAAGATTCTGTTGTAGCTTATTTAGCATTGCAATCTTCTTCTTGCTTGGGTCAAAATATTCAAATTAATTGTATACAAGAGGGTTTCCCAGATTTAGAAAATGTAAAAATTGCTATTTTTGCAGTAAACGAAGATAGAAATTCGCAAAATAATTTTGGATGTGGAGAAGGTTTACACGCAATTCGTACAAAATTATATGAACTATTTCCTGGAAATTGGGATACAAATATTGCAGATTTAGGTACCGTTGAGAAAGGAAATCAGGTCTCAGACACTTATTTTGCAGTAAAAGAAATAATAGTATCACTAATTAAGAGAAACATCATTCCAATAATAATTGGAGGAGGACAAGACATAACCTACATTAATTATAGAGCGTATGATGCTTTAGAGCAATCTGTAAATATTACGACGGTAGATAGTAGATTCGATTTAGGTAATTTAGAAGAAGAATTAACATCACAATCTTATCTTAGTAAAATAATTATGCAAGAGCCCAATAACTTGTTTAATTATTGTAACGTTGGGTATCAAACTTATTTTAACTCGCAAGAAGAAATAAGTTTATTAGATAATTTATTTTTTGACACCTATAGACTTGGAGAGGCGAAAGTATTAGAAAATATAGAGCCAGCATTTAGAAATTCAGATATTGTTTCTATAGATATTGGTGCTGTAAGGCAAAGTGAAGCTCCTGCAAATAATAATTCCTCGCCAAATGGTTTCTATGGGGAAGAAATTTGTGCTATTTCGAGATATGCTGGGATCAGTGATAAAGTTTCATCTTTTGGTATTTATGAATATAATTCTAAACATGATAATAATGACCAAACAGCTCATTTAATTGCACAAATGATTTGGTATTTTATTGAAGGAGTTAATTTTAGAGTAAAAGATTACCCATTCTCTGGTAAAGAGAATTATCAAAAGTTCACTGTGCTATTAGAAGATGATGAGCCCTTACTTTTTTATAAAAGTAATAAATCTGGAAGATGGTGGATGGAAATAAATATTTTATCAAATAATAAATACAAAAGACATGCGTTAATACCATGTACCTATAAAGATTATACAGACGCAACAAAGCAAGTCATACCAGAAAAATGGTATAAAGCAATGCGGAAAATGGTGTAATTTTAGGATAATAAAATTAATGTGTTAAATTGCAGTTTCAGTATTGCTTTTTAAATAAAATAAGAATAGTTTTACACCTATTTTTGAAATATATAAATAGATTATGAAGAAAGCAGCAATATATGCACTTTTAATAACGATATTTTACAGTTGTGGTTCTAATGATAGGGGCGAGTTAGTAGGTGTAAAGGCTAAAAAGAAGTGGTTTTCAGAGAAACCTTACGGAATGGCTTTAATTCCAGGTGGTTCTTTTACAATGGGAAAGCAAGATGAAGATATTATTGGTACTATGAGCACGCCAACTAAAACTGTTACTGTTAGGCCATACTATATGGATATAACAGAGGTAACTAATAACGAATACAAATCGTTTGTGCATTGGGTTAGAGATTCTATTGTTAGAACAAGATTAGGGTATCAAGCTGAATTTGCAGCAATGGGCGCAACTCCGGGAGAAAATGGAGCGATACCTACTGGTGGTATTCAAGATTACAAGTTTAAAGATACTTTAGAAAATGCAACTCCTTATCAAAAATACATGTATGACAACTACTACAGTTTAGATACTATTCAGCCTTTAGACTGGACTGAAGAATTGATTTGGAATCAGCAAGATTATCCCGATGTTGACTATGTAGAGGTTATGGACTCCCTATATATTAGTAGAGAGGAAGCTGTAGATGGAATTGTCTCATTTAATACAAAGTTTTTAAAATATAGGTATTTATGGTTTGACAGAGGTAATGCTGCAAGAAAAGGTGGAAATAGGAAAGATTTTGTTCAAACAGAAGTATTAAATATCTATCCAGATACTACAGTTTGGGTAAAAGATTTTAACTATTCGTATAACGATCCAATGCATCAAGATTATTTCTATCATCAATCTTATGGAGACTATCCGGTAGTAGGTGTTACCTGGGAGCAAGCAAACGCTTTTTGTAATTGGAGAACAAAAAGAAAAAATGATTATTTAAAAGGAAGAAAAAACATAACTCAAGTGCCAGATTTTAGATTGCCAACAGAGGCAGAATGGGAATATGCTGCAAGGGGAGGTTTAGAATTTGCAACATATCCTTGGGGAACAGGAAGTACAACAAGTGATAGAGGTTGTTTTTTAGCAAACTTTAAACCTGTTAGAGGTAATTATTCAGCAGATGGTGCTTTGTATACAATGGAAGCAAAATCTTTTAACGTAAATGATTATGGCCTGTATAACATGGCCGGAAACGTTTCTGAATGGACAAATACTGCCTATAACCTATCCTCTTACAGTATGGCTTCTACCATGAATCCAAATGTAGAAGATAGAAAGAATAAAAGAAAAATCATTCGTGGTGGTTCTTGGAAAGATGTTGCATACTTTTTAGAAGTAAGTTCTAGAGATTATGAATATTCAGATACTGCTAGAAGTTATATTGGTTTTAGAACCGTACAAAACTTTATAGGAACAACTAACAACTAACAAATAACAAATAATATATTATGACACAATCATCAAAAAGAAACAAAATTACAAATATGATCTATGGATTAGGAGCAGCAATTGTAATTGTAGGTGCATTATTTAAAATACAACATTTTTCTATAGGACCTCTTACGGGTGGAGTGATGTTGACAGTAGGATTGTTAGTAGAAGCTGCTATCTTTACAATGTCTGCTTTTGACGCTCCAGCTGAAGATTTAGATTGGGCCAAAGTGTATCCAGAATTAGGATTTGATGGTTTGTCTTCAGGCGAAAGTCAAAGAAAATTAGGAGAAGATGGTATGTTATCTCAAAAATTAGATAATTTATTACAGGAAGCAAAAATAGATGCTAGTTTAATGGAGAGTTTAGGAACGAGCATGCAAAATTTTCAAGCTGCAGCAGAAGGTTTGTCTGCGGCATCAGAATCGGTAACTTCAACAAATAGATATAATGAAGAAATGTCTAAAGCGGCACTTCAAATGGAGTCTTTGAACAGTCTATATAAGGTACAAGTAGAAAATTCAAGCAAACAAGCAGAATTAAATACTGCTGTTGTAGAAAAAACAGAAGATTTAAAAGCTCAGATGGAAGCCCTATCAAACAACTTATCATCTTTAAATGGCGTTTATGGTGGAATGCTTTCTGCAATGACAAGCAAATAATAATTAGTTTAATAACAATACATAACTTTTTTTTAAAAAACTAATTAATTATGGCAGGAGGTAAAGAAACACCAAGGCAGAAAATGATCGGTATGATGTACCTCGTATTTATTGCAATGTTAGCACTGAATATGAGTAAGGAAGTTTTATCCGCTTTTGGGTTTATGAATGAAAAGTTGACTGAAAATAATACTTCAACAACTGATAAAAATAAACAAGCATACGCAAATCTAGCAACAAAGGCTATTGATCAGCCAGAAAAATTTAATGATTTAAATAAGCAGGCTATAAAAATTAAAACCTATTCGGCAGATTTTTATAGTTATTTAGAGGAACTAAAAGATAAAATGACTGCAAACATAGAAGATAGTCAAGACTATGAATCTATGGACCAAACTACTTTTTTAGATGAATATTTCTTTAAAGGAGATAAGTTTACTGATGAAGGTAAAAAGTTTTTAGCCCAAATTAATGGATTCAGAACAGATGTAACAAATATTCTTGGAGAAAACAAACAGTTTGACAATATATTGGTGAAAAGATTTTCTACAAATGTTGTTACAAATAGAGATGGGAAAAAAATCAAATGGTTAGATTATAGATTCAAAGGATTTCCTTTAGTAGCTTCTCTGACTAATCTTACCCAGATGCAAGCAGATATTAAAAATACAGAAGCAGATATTATCTCAAATTTATTAGGAGGACAATTAGAGTCTGAAGTATCTATGACTAATTACAACGGTATTGTAAATTTAAAGAAGAATGCTTTTTACCCAGGAGACAAGGTTGAAGGGACTGTTGTTTTAGGGAGATATGATCCAAGTTTAAGACCTAGTAGAGTTGTTTTAAATGGCAAGCCTTATGATAATTTTGAAAATGGTGCTGTAAATCTTGATTTAAGAGCTGGTAGTGTTGGAGATAGAAAAATTGAAGGGACAATTTTCTTTATGGAAAATGAAGTAGAGGTTCCAGTTCCTTTTGAAAGTTCTTATTCTGTTATTTCAAAACCTAATTCTGCAGTGGTATCCGCAGATAAAATGAATGTTGTTTACAGAGGACTTCAAAATCCATTAACGATATCGATACCTGGAGTTCCTGCAAATTTAGTAAGAGCTAGCGCTCCTGGTTTAAGACAGGTTAAAGGTAGTAGCTACATAATAAGCCCAAAGGCTGGTGATGAGGTAACTATTAGTGTAACAGGTAAGTTACCTGATGGGAAGCCAATAAAAACACCAAAAACATTTAGAGTAAAAGATATTCCTGCAGCGATGGGATCTGTAAGAGGCCAATATGGTACGGTAAGAATGCCGAAGTCTGGTTTGGTAAATACACCAGTTGGTGCGGGGTTGCCAGATTTTTTATTCGACTTAGATTTACAGGTAACAAGCTTTAAGGTTAAAGTGCCAGGACAACTAGCTATTATAGTAAAAGGCACCAAATTTAATGCTGCTGCAAAAAAGGCACTATCTAAAGCAAGAAGAGGAGATATGATTAATATCTTTGATATTAAAGCGGAAATAAAGAATAACTCTTATAAACTAAAAAAGGTTTTACCGGTTAATATAGAGTTAACAAACTAGAAAACAAACATTGTTATGATAAAAAATTGTTTAATACTATTTTTTGCGATACTCAGTTCAGGTTTAGTAAATGCCCAAGTAAATTTACTAAATTCAAAAACAGTAGATCAGATTGGTGTAAAGAGCAGTGAACAATTGGCAGCAGATAATGATGGTCCAATTCCTTATGGATATGTAGATGATAGAGATATTTTATGGTCTAAAGTAGTATGGGAATTTATAGATTTAAATCAAAAGATAAATTTACCATACTATTTTCCGATAGATACGACAAACCTTTCGCTAGATAGAAGATCTTTGTTTCACACTATTTTAAAAGGAATTAAGCAAGGTAAAATTAAAGAAGCATATTCAGACTCTTTTTTTACATCTAAAATAACAAAAGAAGAAATAGCCCAACGTTTGGTAAATGTTCGGGAAGAAAATGGTTTTATAGATACTTTTAGAATTCAAACAGAGGATGTTGCAGGGTATATGATTAAAGGTATTTGGTATTTTGATAAACGTCAAGGAGAGTTAAAGTATCGTTTATTAGCTCTAGCTCCAATGGGTAAAGATGTGCAAACTTTAGGTGTTCAAGACATTGAAGATGAAGAATTGTATGAGTTATTTTGGGTTTTCTTTCCATCCATAAGAGATGTTTTACATGATGCTAAGGTATTTAATCCTAAAAATGCCGCGCAACCAATTTCTTTTGATCATTTATTAAATGCTAGAAGGTTTAGCTCCACGATTATTAGAGAACAGAATGTTTTTGGCAATAGGGCTATAGAAGATTATGTTCGTGGTAATTCTTTATTTCAATTATTAGAAGCAGACAAAATTAAGGAAGATATTAGAAATAGAGAGATGGATATGTGGAATTACTAAAACCTCTCCCTATTTAAAAAAAAATAGAACGTTTGCGAGAGCAAGCGTTTTTTTGTTTCTATATACTCTATTTATTTTAAAAGAAGTAGAAAACTATTTACCGTAGTTTTAAAAAAGAAGGAAAACTTCCAGAGAATCTAAATTTTAAAAGTAAACTTATTATTTTAGCATATGAAAGTTGATTATATTATTGTTGGATTAGGTTTGGCAGGATTGGCGTTTGCGGAGGAATTGATACAAGCAAAAAAAACATTTTTAGTTTTTGAAGATGCATCTCAGACCTCTTCTTTAGTTGCAGGAGGTGTATACAATCCAGTGGTTTTAAGAAAATTTACGGCTGTTTGGAAAGCAGCTGAACAATTAGATTTTGCAATTCCATTTTATGAAAGATTAGAAAAGAAACTGAATATTAAATTCGATGAAAAATTTCTAATTAAAAGAGCTTTTAAATCTGTAGAAGAGCAAAACAATTGGTTTGCAGCTTCAGATAATTTAGTGTTAAAACGATTTTTAAATCCTGCTATTGAGAATAAAAAAGTAGCTGGTGTTATCGGTGATTTTGGATTTGGAACTGTGAATGAAACAGGTAGAATTGATACTTTAAAATTAGTGAAGGCCTACCGAAATTTTTTAATGGATGAAAAATGCATTCATTTTGAAAAATTTGAACACCTAAAGTTAAAAGTCTCTGCGAAAAAAATCACATACAAAAAGATTGAATGCAAACAGGTAGTATTTTGCGAGGGATTTGGAATTAAAGGAAATCCGTTTTTTAAGGATTTACCATTAGAAGAGGCAAAAGGAGAACTCCTAACTATTCATGCCCCTGAACTTAATATTGATTTTTTATTAAAATCTGCATTATTCTTAATTCCTTTAGGAGATAATAGATATAAAGTAGGCGCAACTTTTAATCATATAGATAAAACAACTGCACCTTCAGAAAAAGGAAAATTAGAATTGGTAGATAAATTGAAAAAGGTAATTAATGTTCCTTACGAAATTATAGACCAAACTGCAGGTATACGGCCTACTACAAATGACAGAAGACCATTTATAGGGCAACATAAAAAACATAATAGATTGGCAGTTTTAAACGGTTTGGGTACACGGGGTGTAATGCTTGCGCCAACCATGGCAAGAAACTTATTTAACTGTATTGAAAAAGATATTGCCTTAGATTTAGAGATAGATATTAAAAGATTTCAATAGAATTATCAGTTAATTCCATCTTAACCACTTTGCTTTTAGAATACAATATATTTTTGTCTTCTTTTTAAACATATTAACTCTAATTTTTAAGTAGCTTTGCGCCTTATAAAATTACACAATATTACATGTTAAACGTACATAATTTAACGGTTTCTTTTATGGGAACCGAATTGTTTTCTGGTATTACTTTTAAGTTAAATAAAGGAGATAGGATAGGACTGATTGGAAAAAACGGAGCAGGAAAATCTACTTTATTGAAAGTGCTATCTAAAGATATAGAAAGCAGTGGCGGTACTATGGCTTTTGATAAAGATGTGCAAATTGGTTTTTTAAGACAAGACATAGATTTTGTTGAGGGAAGAACTATTTTAGAAGAAGCGTACCAAGCTTTTGAAGAAATTAAAGAATTAGAGGTTCAGTTAGATGAAATTAATGAACAACTAGCTACTAGAACAGACTATGAAAGTGAAGAATATAGTCAGTTAATTATAGATTTAACAGAGAAAACGGAGCGTTATGAACTTGTAGGAGGGTATAACTATCAAGGAGATACAGAAAAAATTTTACAAGGTTTAGGTTTTCAAAGAGAAGATTTTGACAAGCTAACCGACACCTTTTCTGGAGGTTGGAGAATGCGTATTGAATTGGCTAAATTATTACTTCAAAACAATGATATACTTTTATTAGATGAGCCAACAAATCACTTAGATATTGAGTCTATTATTTGGTTAGAGAATTTCTTAAAAGGATATTCTGGGGCTATTGTATTGGTTTCGCATGATAAAATGTTTTTAGATAACGTTACCAATAGAACTATTGAAATTTCTTTAGGACAGATTTACGATTATAAAAAGCCATATTCTGAATTCTTATTATTAAGAGGAGAAATTAAAGAAAAGCAGTTACAAGCTCAGAAGAATCAAGAGAAAGAAATTAAGCAAAAACAACACTTAATAAATAAGTTTAAAGCAAAAGCAAGTAAAGCTTCTATGGCACAATCTTTAATGAAACAACTAGATAAAGTTGAGTTGATTGAGGTTGATCAAGATGATAATCAAGCCATGAATGTTAGTTTTAATATTTCGAAAGAGCCTGGTAAAATTATTGTAGAAGCAGAAAATCTTTGTAAAAGTTATGGAGATAAACATGTTTTAGAAGATGTAGATTTATTAATTGAAAGAAATAGTAAGATTGCTTTTGTTGGGCAAAACGGACAAGGGAAATCTACTTTAGCAAAAATGATGGTGGGTGAAATTCCTTTTGAAGGACATTTGAAACTGGGTCATAATGTAGAAGTTGGGTATTTTGCTCAGAATCAGTCTGAACATTTGCCACCAGAAAAAACAGTGTTGCAAATTATGGAAGATGCTGCGACTGATGGAAATAGAGCAAGAGTAAGAGATATGCTAGGTTCGTTTTTATTTGGTGGAGATGCTGCAGATAAAAAAGCAAAAGTACTTTCTGGAGGTGAAAGAAATAGATTGGCATTGTGTAAATTGTTATTATCACCTTTTAATGTGTTGATAATGGATGAGCCAACAAACCACTTAGACATTGCGTCTAAAAATGTTTTAAAAGAAGCATTGCGTAATTTTAATGGAACCTTAATTTTGGTTTCACATGATAGAGATTTCTTACAAGGTTTAACAAGCACTGTTTACGGCTTTAAAGACAAAGAAATTAAAGAGTATTTAGGAGATATTGATTATTTCTTAGAGCAACATAAAATTGAAAACCTTAGAGAAGCAGAAAAAAGAACCGTAGTAAAGGTTGCAAAGGAAACTTCTAAAAAAGATTCAAATCAACTTTCTAGAGATCAAGAAAAAGAGTTGAAAAAGCTAAACAATAAACTTTCTAAAATTGAAACTGAAATTGCAGATTTAGAGAGAGAAATAGCTAAAATAGATTTAGAACTGGCAGAGAATTATGAAGAGGTTTCTTCGAGACCAAACTTCTTTGAAAAATACAAAGCAAAAAAAATACAATTAGATATTGTAATGGAGGCTTGGGAGAAGATGGAAGCAAAAGTTTCTAATTTTTCGTAAATTACCATCATTTTAGTTCCGAGATTTCGGATACAAAACCCTAAAATAATTAAATTACAGATTCCTGAGTAAATCAGGAAAAAGAAACAATGGATTTTAACGCAATAGTAGAAACTGAAAATTATCAAATATCTCTTCCTGTTTTAGAAGAGAAAAATGTAAAACTCTTTATAAAAAGAGAAGATTTAATTCACCCTTTTGTTTCAGGAAATAAGTTTAGAAAATTAAAATACAATCTGCATGAAGCTAAAAAACTAAAGAAAAAATCTTTACTTACTTTTGGAGGTGCATATTCTAATCATATTTTAGCTACTGCGGTTGCAGGAAAAATAGCTGGGTTTAAAACTTTTGGTATTATTAGAGGGGAAGAATTAGGTAAAAATATTGCAGAAACATTAAAAGATAATGATACTTTACGCGAGGCACATGAGCACGGAATGAAGTTTCACTTTGTGACCAGAGAAATATATAGGCAAAAATCTTCATTTGGTTTTATTGAAAAAATGAAAAATAAATGGGGAGATTTCTATTTAATACCAGAAGGCGGAACAAACTTTCTAGCAGTAGATGGTTGTCAAGAAATTCTAACAAAAGAAGATTCTAAATTTGATTATATTTGTGCTGCAGTTGGCACAGGAGGCACTATTTCTGGATTGATAAAATCTTTAAAGAAACACCAAAAAGTTATTGGTTTTCCAGCTTTAAAAGGTAATTTTTTATCTGAAGAGATTAAAAAATATATTTTTAAAAAACATAATTGGAGTTTAAAAAAGGATTACCATTTTGGTGGATATGCAAAGTTTGATGATGAGTTAATTAACTTTATTAATTACTTTAAAGAAGAAACAGGTGTTTTGCTAGACCCAGTTTATACAGGTAAAATGTTATTTGGAATTTTAGATTTAATTAAAAAAGACACGTTTGAAGAAGGAACTAAAATTTTGGCAATTCATACCGGTGGTCTCCAAGGAATAAGAGGTTTTAATAAAGAATTACTCAAGAAAAATAAACAAACTATACATCTTTAATGAAGTTAAAAATTCTTTTTAGTATTCTGTTTTTGTTAGTATTATCTAATTGTGGTGCTAAGAAGCGTATTGTTAAAAATAAAAGTAGGGGTACTGAAATTACGGAGCCAAAGCCAAAAAAACTACCATCTGTAAACGAAGTTAAAATTACAAGAAAACTTGCTAAAAAGAACCCAAGATTAAATAAAGAAACACTTGCTTATATTCGAGAATATGCCCCAATTGCAGTAAATGAAATGCATCAGTATAAAATTCCTGCAAGTATTACTTTGGCGCAAGGTATTTTAGAATCAGGCAAAGGAAAAAGTCAATTAGCATTAAAATCTAAAAATCACTTTGGTATTAAATGCCACAGTAATTGGACTGGAGAGCGCGTTTATCACGATGATGATGAAAAAGGGGAATGCTTTAGAAAATATAAATTTGTTGCCACTTCTTATAATGATCATTCCTTGTTTTTAACTCAAAGAGGCAGGTATGCTTTCTTATTTGATTATAATATTAAAAACTATAAGAAGTGGGCATATGGTTTGCGAAAAGCAGGATATGCTACCGATAGAAAATATCCTTCTAAGCTTTTAAAAATCATTGAAGACTACCAGCTTTATGAGTTTGACAATATTAAAAAGAGTACTTATAGTAAAAAATTTAAAGAGGTAAACCATCGCAAATCTGGTAAGAGGTCAAAATCTAAAAGGAAACACTACGAAGTAGAAAAAGGAGATACATTATATGCTATTTCTAGAAAATTTTCAATTTCTGTATCAGATTTAAAAGCGCTTAATAATTTGACAGATAATACACTTTCTTTAGGTCAGAAGTTAATCGTGCAAGAGTAGAAAGAAAACTATTGAATACTTCTTTAGTTTCTTATTTCAACAGGAAAATATGGCAATTATAAAACCAGTAAACGGAAAGCACCCACAAATACCAGAGGATTGTTATGTCGCAGAAAACGCCACTATTGTGGGCGATGTTTCTTTAGGGGAAGCGTGTTCAATTTGGTTTAACGCTGTAATTCGGGGAGACGTGCACTACATAAAAATAGGAAATAAGGTGAATATTCAAGATGGTGCAGTGCTGCATGCAACCTATTTAAAATCACCTACAATTATTGGTAATAATGTTTCAATTGGGCACAATGCGATTGTACACGGCTGCACTATTAAAGATAATGTTTTGGTAGGTATGGGTAGCATTATTATGGATGATTGTACTATAGAATCGAATTCTATTATTGCAGCTGGTGCAGTAGTTACTAAGAACACACATGTAGAAAGTGGCAGTATTTATGCTGGTGTTCCTGCTAAAAAAGTAAAAGATATCTCGCAAGAATTAATTTCGGGAGAAATAAATAGAATTGCAGACAATTACGTAACCTATTCTGGCTGGTTTAAAGAGTAAGGTATAAAAACAAACACCCAATTTCAATAAAGAAATCGGGTGTTTATTAAATAGTGAAATAACTAATTATTCTCTAGTTTTATTTATAGAAACGCATAGAGTTTGCGTTCAAAGACCATTCAACTTCTTTGAATTTTTTTAAAAACCCAATCCCTAATAATAAATCATTTATATCGTTTCTTAAAGGAACAATAGCCACTACATTTTTTATTAAATAGCTACCAATTTTAATTTCTTTAATTTGAATGTATTTAGTTTCAAACTCTGAACCAACTCCACCAGATTTTGATTTCACATTTAAATCTTTGATTTCACATTGTTTTTTTAAGGTTTGATAAAGTCTATTTCCTATAAAGAAACCTGTTGCTCCTGAATCAAATTGAATTGGTACAGAAAAAGAATCTCCATTAATTGTAGGGAACTCTAAATTAATCCTAAATTGGTTATCTCTTTCAGCTAAAGGAACCTCTATAAATTCCTTGTCTCCGATAATATCTGTAATAACCCTATTATTTTCAATATTTTTTATCTCAACGATACTATTATCGTCTTTAAATATTTTTTCAATGATTAGCCCTTTTTGATCCTCTTCTGTAAAGGTGTAAATCTCATTTATTTTATTTCCATTTAGATATAAAGTAATTTTTTTATTTCCATTTGCTGAAATGTAAATTTCCTTATTCTTTAATCCTTGTTTAAACAGTATAGATTTTTTATTTCCATTTGCCCAATTATATTTTTCTTCAGTTATTACTTTATTTTGAAAATCTTCATAGTTTTTTACACTAACATCGCCTCCATTGAAGTTTATGGTTTGTTTTCCTTTAGTGAATTCTCCGCCTTCAAATAAGCCATTGTATATTTGGATTTGATCGTCGTATGTGACTATCTTTTCACCCTGTCCCTCAAAAAAGCACCCTCGAAATTTAAACATCCAATATAACTATAGTTTTTCGTCTCAATTTTCTCAGTACATTGAGATTGAATCTTTACAGTTATTGAAGAGAAAAAAGGGATTAATAATAAAAATATAATTTTTTTCATAATAAATTTAAATGATACTTTGTTAGAGTAAAGTTAATTGCTTTTCGCTATATTAAAATTTATAAGATTAAAAGAAAGGGACACATTTATACCTATCTAATTTCCTAATGTTTATGTTAAAATCATAAGAAATAGAGAATTCGTGAATACCTCCTATATTCATAAGGTTTGTTGTGTTGAAGTCGTAGGAATAGCCATATCGAAAACCTTGCCACCTAGCACCTAAAAAAGTGGTGACTGAAGTAATTAAAGATGAGTTTTCAGCCTTGTTTAATGTTGAAGATGACCCTGTAATTCCTAATGAAATTTGATCATCAAAGACATATTGCACTCCAATATCTAATCTATTGAAATTACCCTGCATCATGAAATTAGATAACATGTATATTTTACTCTTATTTGCAAAATATGTTCTGAAGTTTTCTAAAAAAGATAAATAATATTTTGTGTGTACAGACCAAAATAAATCTAAAGGTACATTACCATTTTCTGTGAGAGAAATATTTGGCTTGTTTAAATGTTTTATCGTTAAACCAATCCAAGAATCTTCATTATTAAATAGAATTGATGAACTAAAGTCAAAGAAATTTCGTTGCTCATTTAATAATAATGGATCTATTGTAGAAGTATTTATAACACTAGTGTTTAGGTTAATTTGATCTTCTAGTAATAGGTTCTGAAACCCATAATTTTTCATACCAAAACCTGCAGATATACTAGGTCTAAAGTGCCATTTATCACTAATCTGAAACGCCATCGCATAATTCAGATTAACTTGGTTAAATGTGTAACTAGAGATACTCTCAGTTTGATTTAAAAAACTAATTCCTACACCAGTTTTAAAACCTTCAAACCAAGTATCTATAAAAACATAATTAGAATTTGTTTTTAGTGCGGCATTTCTCCATTGAGATTTATAAACAGCACCTACCTTGGTGCTTCTAATTGCTCCAGTAAAGGATGTGTTTAGGGTCTCTGGAACTAAGAAATTTTGAGAGAAAATAACATCTTGAGCAGATACATAACCACTAGCTATAATAAAAAGTAAAAATATAATTTTCTTCATCTTACTTAAGTAGTGTTAAGGCCGTTATTGTGATAATTTCTTTCTCATAAAAAGTATTCCCTTTTACAACCATTACATAGTTTCCGTTTTCGGCGGGTAGTCCTTTTATTGTACCATCCCAACCATTTAGTTCTAAATTGTTTTCGTAATATATTGGCACTCCCCAGGTGTCGTATATAGTCATTTCTATTTCTTTAAAACCTTTAAAAGAGGGTCTTATAGTTTCATTATATCCGTCATTATTGGGCGAGAAGGCATTAGGATTTATTAAAACATATCCTTGGGTAATATTTAATGTTTTTTCTATAATTTCTATACAGCCAAAATCCAATTCTATTTTGAGTACAACCTTAAATACTCCGACCTGGTCATATATGTGAACTGGGTTTTCATCTGAAGTAGTTGGGCTACCGTCTCCAAAGTCCCAAGTAATATTTGAATAATTACCGATGATAAGGTTTGTAAATTGAATAGGGTCTTCTATTGAAAGAAGATTATAATTATCTATTGAAAAGGCATCGTAACTATAATCTGCGTTTCCAATTGAAGGTAAGTCAACTAAAAATATTTTACTTTCAGTGCACCCCTTATCATCGGTAATTGTTAATGTATATGAACCATTTTGAGAGGTGGTCATTATAGTATTATCAGTCATTGAAACACTTCCTGCAGACCAACTATAAGTATATGGTAAAAAACCGCCAGTTACTTTAGCAACTGTCCTTTGACTGACAGTTTTTAAGTCGCAATCAGGTATTTCGGTTACTAAGAACTCGATTTCTATAGGCTCTTGTCTGTAAATACTAAATTGCTTATTTATAACGCAATTATTTTTGTCTTTAATTTCCACAGAATAATCACCAGCAGGAATATTAGTTAAATCTTCTGTTGTTTGTCCTGTATTCCATATAAAATCATATGGGGGGGTTCCTCCAGAGACATCCAAAAGAATACTTCCACTGTTTTCGATTGTACAATCAATGGCATCTGTAACGATATTTGTTACTGCTATTAAAGGTGGATTTGTTATAATAAAAGTTTCTTCTATTGGACATTGATTACTATCACTATCAATAATTGTGACCTCATAAGTACCAGGCCCTAAATTATTTCTCTGGATTCCTGCACTTGGATCATCACTCCATAAAACTGTGATTGGAGCAACTCCTCCTGTTAAATTTAAGTCTATAGAGGCATCATTTTCATTGTTACAAGAAATTGGACTCACGATGGGTGCAATAAAGAATATCGGCTGATCTATTGTGATGGTGACATTCGCTTCACACTGATTTTCATCTACTATAGTGGCAATATAATTCCCAGCAGATAAATTTGATTGCGAAAAACCATTCCCAAGATTACTCCACGATATTTGATATGGCGGTCTCCCTCCATTTACAGTTACATCAATTGATCCATCAGTTGCTCCATAACAGGTTGCATCTGTTTTTGTGTAATTTATTTCTATTACTGTAGGCTGTGTTAATACTATATCTGTACGCTCAATACAACCCAAATCATCTGTAATTTCGATGGTATAAGTACCAGCAAATAAATTTGAAATATTTTGAGCATTACTCGTAAAACCATTAGGCCCTGTCCAACTATAACTATAGTCAAATACTCCAGTAGAAACCTCAATAGGAGTCCCTCCAGTTATATTTATTTCTATCGCTCCCGTAGCATCACCAAAGCAAAGAATGTCCTCTTTTAAAACAGTACTTATTGCGATCGCTTGAGGTTCCGTTAGAATAAAGGTTTGTGTCGCTACACATTTATTATCATCCGTTAATTCCAAGTTGTAAGTTCCTGCAGTTAAGCCACTCTGATCTTCATTACCTTGTATAATTCCAGTACCATCTGTCGTAGTCCAATTAAATGTATACGATAATGTTCCTCCTGATGCGCTTACTTCTATTGCACCATCACTTCCTTCAAAGCATGAAATATTTTGTTCAAGATCGGTCGTTATTGTTAATAGATCTGGTTGTGTAACGGTATATTGCTCAGTAATGAAAACACCATTACTATCCTCAATTCTTAAGATATAAATACCGGCGATTAAATTGGAGATACTACTTGCTGTTGAAGTAAATGAGTTAGGGCCTGTCCATGAAATTAAATAAGAAGTTCCAGTAGTAAAAGGAACCCCTCCCGTAATATTTGTAGTAATAATTCCATCATTTGATTCAAAACAAGTATTATTTGTAACTAAAACATTCGGTATAATTTTAGGATTTACGGTTACCTCTAATGTAAAAGGGTTTCCAGCACAATTTGGTGTTGCTGGAGTAATAATATAAGTTTCTATTACAGGGAATATGTCTGTATTTTCTAATGTCTGACTAATATTTGTCTGTGGAGAACTCTCAGCAGAAGACCCTAAAATTGCTCCTGGAGTGCTACTTGTTGGTGTAGTCCATGTATACGTTGTTCCAGCAGGGATAATATTACTTGCAATTGAACTTGGGTCGAACAAAAAGGTTTCCTCACTGTAAATTGTAATTTCAGCAAAATCAATTACTGGAATCTGATTTACTTTTACCAAAACGATGTCCGATTGTATATCACTACATCCTCCATCAAAAGCGATGATTACAAAGTAGAATACTTCCCCAACAGTATCTGTTGGCGGAGTATACGTACTGTTTGTTGCACCAGTAACTTCAGTCGCTCCTGTGATTGAGTTTGTTGTATTCGAGTACCATTGGTAGGTTGGTGTTCCCACACCATTTTGAGTAACCACTTCCAAAACATTGGCAGCTCCATCCAAACAAATATCCGAAGGTATCGGTTGGGTTGTAATGCTTGGTCCCTCGTTAATAATAATGGTAGATACCTCACTGGTTACCTCACACCCCGAAGCCGTTTGTTTGATGACTACATAATA